>OMAW01000467.1_pt1 | contig 21689 bp, 13 predicted proteins | sample 1644731 | NCBI WGS metagenome assembly OMAW01 (sample SAMEA103958133, study PRJEB25191) | human gut metagenome | biome: human-associated habitat [ENVO:00009003]; feature: intestine environment [ENVO:2100002]; material: feces | place: Germany | collected 2013/2015 | reverse complement strand
AGAACCGGGTATGAAAGGTGATACAGCTACTAACACACTGAAACCTGCAACAGTAGAATCAGGTGCGACGGTACGTGTTCCTTTGTTCATCAGCGAAGGCGAAACAATTGAAATCGACACTCGTGACGGTTCTTACGTAGGACGTGTGAAAGCATAAATGTCATACAAATGACACAAAGAAACGGTGGATTTGCTTCGGCACTTCCACCGTTTTTTATTACCTTTGTCCATCACTAACCCTAATATTAAGATACAAAAGAATGAAAAAGTTAATTTACACACTACTTTTTGTCCTCATATCCGTTGCAGCCAACGGTCAGGCAAAGTATGTATTCTATTTCATCGGCGATGGAATGGGAGTCAACCAGGTAAACGGTACGGAAATGTATCAGGCAGAACGACAGAACGGACGTATCGGCGTTGAACCTTTGCTGTTCACTCAATTCCCCGTAGCTACCATGGCAACCACTTTCTCTGCCACCAACTCTGTAACTGACTCTGCAGCCGCAGGTACTGCACTGGCAACCGGCAAGAAGACCTACAACAGCGCCATCTCCGTAGGAGAAGACAAGAACCCGATTGAAACTGTAGCCGAAAAAGCGAAGAAGGCCGGAAAGAAAGTAGGCGTCACTACTTCCGTCAGCGTAGACCATGCCACTCCCGCCGCTTTCTATGCTCATCAGGCAGACCGTAATATGAATTATGAAATCGCCATTGACCTGACCAAAGCAAACTTTGACTTTTATGCAGGCGGTGGTTTCCTGAAACCTGACAAGACGCACGACAGGAAAGACGCTCCCAACATCTTCCCTATTTTCGAAGAAGCAGGCTACACCGTAGCACGTGGCTACAACGATTATAAAGCAAAAAGCAAGGATGCCGGCAAAATGATCCTGATACAGGAAGAAGGCAAAGACCCTTCTTGCCTGCCTTACGCTATCGACCGTAAAAGCGATGATCTGACTCTCGCTCAAATCACAGAAAGTGCTATCGACTTCCTGACCAAAGGCAAGAACAAAGGTTTCTTCCTGATGGTAGAAGGTGGAAAGATAGACTGGGCCTGCCATGCCAATGACGCCGCTACTGTATTCAACGAAGTGAAGGATATGGATGACGCCATCAAAGTAGCTTATGAGTTTTACAAGAAACACCCGAAAGAAACCTTGATTGTGGTAACTGCCGACCATGAAACAGGAGGTATCGCATTGGGAACTGGAAAGTATGCCTTGAATCTCAAAGCACTTGAGAACCAGAAAGCATCTGCCGAAGTACTCTCTAAAAAGATCAGTGATTTGCGCAAAGCTAAGAACAATCATGTAGCTTGGGAAGACATTAAGAATCTGCTGTCCGAAGAGATGGGCTTCTGGTCTGTACTTCCTATCACCTGGGAGCAAGAGAAGAAACTGCGTGACGAATATGAAAAGTCATTTGTAAGAAATAAAGTGGAATTTGCCGAAAGTATGTATGCCAAGACTGAGCCGATGGCTGCTAAAGCCAAAGAAGTGATGGATCAAATCGCTATGGTAGGCTGGACAAGCGGCGGACATTCTGCAGGATATGTGCCGGTATTTGCTATCGGTGCCGGTTCTCAACTGTTCGGTGAAAAGATTGACAATACCGAAATCCCTAAAAGAATCGCAAAGGCGGCAGGATATAAATAAGAATATCTGCCTTTCCTAATAAAGAGTGCCAATTGTCTTACGGCTGACATCCGTAGATAATTGGCACTCTCTGCATTGTACACACAGTGCCACGCCTTTGGCACAGTTATGCCACCGTGCTGGCACAACTGTGCCAATGCGATGGCACGGTTGTGCCAAAGGCGTGGCACAACACAGCGCTAAGCTTCTTATGAAAAAGGAGCTATAGGTTCATTACATCTTGTTCAAACTGGTCTTTATCTCCGACAGCTTTATTGCGCATTCTACTCCGGTAATTATAGATTGTTGCCAGAGAATAGCCCAGAAAATGAGCAATCTTGTTGCTGTCTACCACTCCCAGACGAATAAGGGCAAAAATCCGAAGTTCCGTTGTCAACAGTTCATCCGATTTAGGATAGACTCTTGCCTCTTCTACCAGCAGATTATTGAAAGAAGTGATAAAGTTGGGGAATAATTTAAGGAAAGACTTATCAAATTCATTATAAAATTCATTGCGTTCATCCCGGATGAACTGTTCGGACTTGATTGCTTTAAACAGGTCGTCTATGCGTGATGACATGGCAAGCTTAGCCAAGGAGCGACGATATGTTTCCAGCTTATCGAGATAATTAACACATCTGTCCAGATAGCGGGCTATATATACTTCCTTTATTTTTCCGGTCTGCTCCAACTCCTTGTTTACCACAGACATTTGTTTGTTGGCCAAACTCAGATTCCGTCGCATCACAGATATCTTTTTCATCCAACGATACAGATAGAAGATAGCAATCAGAAGAAACAGGGACAGCAGACTCACACTAATCAACATGGCACGGGACACGGCACGTTCTTTTTCTTCTTTCAGTTTATAAGCCTTGTCGATAATCGGGAAGAACTCCGTTACTTCAATGAATCGCAGACGGGCATTACACGCCACGGCATCTTCCATCGAACAACTTAAATATTTGTAAGCACGGTCAATATCCCCCAATTCGTACATCAAATGTGCGAGTTTCTGTAATGAGGCATACTCCCTGACAGAAGACTCCAGATCGGCAATAGCTGTCAGTATCAGATAGTAGACTTCTTTCTCAACATCTTTTTTCACGCTATATGCCTCAGAAAGAGTATAATAGATATATACTTTCTGACGCTCGTCTTCCATATCCTTCAGTGCATCGTTCAACATGCCGACAGCCGTATCAGCCTTTCCATTCATGATGCATCTTTCCGCTAAAACAATCGTTTTGTTTGCTTCCGGAGGCATGGCGGCAATAATGGAATCTCTGTACAAGTCGGTCTTTTTCAGGTATTTTTCTTTTTCATTTTTATTCGTTGTATAATCGGCAAGCCATCCGTAACAGGCACGATACGTCTGATAATAAGACAACAAGGTCCATTCATTCAATTCTTTAGGATTGATCTTCGCCAATTGTTCCATAGCTTCAATGTACATTCCCATCACACCCATCGCCGTAGCACGGTTAATGATAATCTCATTTTCCAGCTCCGGACGGTTCAGTTGTGGCAGTATCTCCATTTCACGGTTAATGTAATGAAGCGCCGAATCCGCCTGATAATGCAGGTAAGCACCAAAGAGGGACGCATACAACTCATATTTCCGCACAGGATCGGTAGAATGGGCAAGCTGTACTTTCAAATCGGTTATTTCTTTTTCCCTCTGAATTTGATAAGTCTCCTTCTTACTTATAATATCATCCAGCTTTTTGAGAACTGCCTTATTCAGGTCCGTATGCTTTGCAAACAGAGAAAGAGGAGAAACTAAAAGCAGAAACAAAAGATAACAGGTTAGATTTCTCATAAGGTACTTTTTTAAAGATGATACAAATATAATGATTATAGTAATAAAAACGAAAAATATCGTCATAACTATTTTCATTTTCACTTGTATTTTTCGATAGTGCAAAGAATCATAAGCAGCTTATTATCAACAATATATTCTAAACGAGCATTTATATTTTTATTCTAGCTACAGTACGGCATACCCGATTCCCCTACATTTGCATCATCGGTTCTCCCGAACAAATTTTAAAAATCTAGTTACCATGAAAAGGAATTTATTATTCACTATCTTACTATTATTATTACCCGGTTTTCATCAGGTATTTGCGGCAAACGCTATAAAGAAAGTAGCTCCTGCCTTTTGGTGGGCAGGCATGAAAAATCCCGAATTACAAATACTATTATATGGTGATCGCATATCATCCGCAGACGTCAGTCTTTCTTCCGGTGACATTACGCTGCAAGAAGTGGTGAAGCAGGAAAATCCGAATTATCTGGTTTTATATTTAGACCTTTCAAAGGCTGTCCCACAAAACTTTGACATCATCCTGACACAAGGCAAGAAGCAGACTAAAATCCCCTACGAGCTTAAACAGCGCAGACCGGATGCTTCGGCAGTTGAAGGTTTCGATTCGAGTGATGTACTTTATCTCATCATGCCGGACCGTTTTGCCAATGGTGATTCTTCCAACGACGTCATTCCCGGAATGCTGGAAGGAAATGTCGATCGCAACGAGCCTTTCGCACGCCACGGAGGCGATTTAAAAGGAATAGAAAATCATCTGGACTACATAGCAGACCTTGGCGTCACCAGCATATGGCTCAACCCGATTCAGGAGAATGACATGAAAGAAGGTTCTTATCATGGGTATGCCATTACCGATTATTATCAGGTAGACCGCCGTTTCGGCAGCAACGAAGAGTTCCGTAACCTTACCCAGGCAGCCAATGCCAAGGGGTTGAAAGTGGTGATGGACATGATCTTCAACCATTGCGGTTCAGACAATTACCTGTTCAAGGATATGCCTTCCAAAGACTGGTTCAACTTCGAGGGCAACTACGTGCAGACCAGCTTTAAGACTGCCACTCAAATGGACCCGTATACCTCCGATTACGAAAAGAAAATAGCCATCGACGGTTGGTTCACTCTGACCATGCCTGACTTCAACCAGCGCAACCGCCATGTTGCTACTTACTTGATACAAAGCAGTATCTGGTGGATAGAATACGCAGGTATCAACGGTATCCGTCAGGATACGCATCCTTATGCTGATTTTGATATGATGGCACGCTGGTGCAAAGCAATCAACGAAGAATATCCTAAATTCAACATTGTAGGTGAAACGTGGCTGGGCAGCAACGTACTTATCTCTTACTGGCAAAAAGACAGCAAACTCGCTTATCCGAAGAACAGCAACCTCCCTACTGTGATGGATTTCCCGCTCATGGAAGAGATGAACAAGGCTTTCGACGAAGAGACTACCGAATGGAACGGAGGACTTTTCAGACTCTACGAATATCTGTCACAAGACATTGTTTTCAGTCACCCGATGAACCTGCTGACGTTCCTCGATAATCACGATACTTCCCGCTTCTACCGTTCGGAAGCAGACACAAAAAATCTCGACCGATACAAACAGGCCCTGACATTCTTACTGACAACCCGTGGAATACCGCAGATATATTACGGAACTGAAATCCTGATGGCAGCTGATAAAGCAAACGGAGACGGACTGCTCCGCTGTGACTTCCCCGGAGGCTGGCAGAATGACACAAAGAACTGCTTTGATGCAGCCAACCGCACTCCACGACAGAATGAAGCTTTCTCCTTTATGCAAAAGCTGCTCCAATGGAGAAAAGGAAATGAAGTGATCGCCAAAGGACAACTGAAACATTTCGCCCCGAATAAGGGTATCTATGTTTACGAACGTAAATACGGTAATCAGTCAGTCGTTGTCTTCCTGAATGGTACCGACCGGGAACAGACCATTGACCTGACTCCCTATCAGGAAGTACTTCCTGCTCCATCTGCTTTCGATTTATTGACAGATAAAAAAGTTGAATTAAGAAATGAATTAACACTCCCAAGTCGCGGAATATACCTTTTATCCTTTTAAACAAGTTCACTTCGACTTATATTTATCAGGAAACAAAAAGAAGATAAACATCTGTAAAACAAAATATTATCATTAATACCAACTTGTATTTTTATTCTAGATAGCCCAAAGTCCCGGGATGGTTGCTATATTTGCAATATCCGGAACAAACCGGAGTAAAAATATTAGTTAGCTTATAATTTAATACCATAAATAGAATGAAAAAGAGAAAGATTTTATCGCTCATCGCATTCCTTTGCATCTCATTCATTGCGAATGCACAACAGAAATTAACCTCACCGGACAACAATCTGGTAATGACCTTCCAAGTGGACGCAAAAGGTGCTCCAACGTATGAACTGACATATAAAAACAAGGTGGTGATCAAGCCCAGCACCCTCGGACTGGAATTGAAGAAAGAGGATAATACCAGAACCGACTTCGACTGGGTAGACCGCAGAGACCTGACCAAACTTGATTCTAAGACCAACCTATATAACGGTTTCGAAATAAAGGACGCCAAGACGACTACCTTCGATGAAACCTGGCAACCGGTGTGGGGAGAAGAAAAAGAAATCCGCAATCACTATAACGAACTGGCAGTCAACCTGTATCAACCCATGAATGACCGTTCCATCGTTATCCGTTTCCGTCTGTTCAACGACGGCCTGGGATTCCGTTATGAATTTCCCCAGCAAAAGGCACTGAATTACTTTGTTATCAAGGAAGAACATTCTCAGTTTGCCATGAACGGTGACCACATCGCTTACTGGATACCGGGTGACTATGATACACAGGAGTATGACTATACCATTTCCCGCTTATCGGAAATCAGAGGCTTGATGAAAGAAGCAATCACCCCGAACTCTTCTCAGACTCCTTTCTCACAGACAGGTGTACAAACCGCATTGATGATGAAAACGGATGATGGCTTATACATTAATCTTCACGAAGCCGCCTTGGTTGATTACTCATGTATGCACCTCAACCTGGACGACAAGAATATGATATTCGAATCATGGTTGACACCGGATGCCAAAGGGGACAAAGGATATATGCAAACTCCCTGCAACACTCCCTGGCGTACAATTATCGTAAGCGATGACGCCCGCAACATTCTGGCTTCCCGTATCACGCTCAACCTGAATGAGCCCTGCAAGATAGCGGATGCCGCTTCTTGGGTGAAACCGGTGAAATATATCGGTGTATGGTGGGACATGATTACCGGAAAAGGTTCATGGGCTTACACCGACGAACTGACCAGCGTAAAACTAGGTGAAACAGATTACTCCAAAACAAAACCGAACGGCAAACATTCTGCCAACACCGCTAACGTGAAACGTTATATCGACTTTGCCGCAGCCCACGGATTCGATGCTGTACTGGTAGAAGGCTGGAACGAAGGCTGGGAAGACTGGTTTGGCAACAGCAAAGACTATGTATTTGATTTCGTCACTCCTTATCCCGATTTCGATGTGAAGGAAATCCATCGCTATGCAGCCGGCAAAGGGGTCAAAATGATGATGCACCATGAGACTTCCGCTTCTGTACGCAACTACGAACGCCACATGGACAAAGCTTATCAATTTATGGCAGACAATGGATACAACTCTGTAAAGAGCGGATACGTAGGCAACATCATTCCTCGCGGAGAACATCACTACGGACAATGGATGAACAATCACTACTTGTATGCAGTAAAAAAAGCCGCTGACTACAAGATCATGGTGAATGCACACGAAGCAACCCGCCCAACCGGTATTTGCCGTACGTACCCTAACCTGATCGGCAACGAATCCGCCCGCGGAACAGAGTATGAATCATTCGGAGGCAATAAAGTATATCACACAACGATTCTGCCTTTCACACGTCTGGTCGGTGGTCCGATGGACTACACTCCCGGTATCTTCGAAACTCATTGCAACAAGATGAATCCGGCAAATAATTCTCAGGTCCGTTCTACCATTGCACGCCAGCTCGCATTATATGTCACGATGTACAGTCCTTTGCAGATGGCTGCCGACATTCCGGAGAACTACGAACGCTTCATGGATGCTTTCCAATTCATCAAAGATGTTGCCCTTGACTGGGACGAAACAAACTATCTGGAAGCAGAACCGGGAGAATATATCACAATTGCCCGCAAGGCAAAAGGCACGGACGACTGGTACATAGGCTGCACAGCGGGTGAAAACGGCCATACCTCCAAGCTTGCATTCGACTTCCTGACTCCGGGCAAACAATATGTCGCTACGGTTTATGCTGACGCCAAAGATGCCGACTGGAAAGAAAACCCACAGGCTTACACCATCAAGAAAGGTATTCTGACCAACAAGAGCAAATTGAATTTGCACGCAGTCAACGGAGGCGGATACGCAATCAGCATTAAAGAAGTAAAAGACAAATCTGAAGCAAAAGGTTTGAAGAGATTATAAAGAGAAAGAGATTGAAAGACAGAGAAATTACAATTCGATAGAACAGAGTGTTTTCAAACGCTAGGTATTAAGACGAAGAAAAGGTTTTCAATAGGTATTTTTTAAGAGAGAATGATAAGAGAATTTACAAATTAACTTTAAATACAGAAACATGAAAAAAGGAAACTTTATGTTAAAGGTCCTGCTTATGCTAATAGCTGGAATATTCTTGTCCGTTGGCGCATTTGCTCAGCAAATAACCGTCAAAGGAATGGTAAAAGACGCAACGGGCGAACCGGTTATCGGCGCCAATGTTGTGGTGAAAGGCACTACCACCGGAACAATTACCGATTTTGATGGCAACTTCCAGTTGTCTGCCAGGCAAGGCGACATAATTGTTGTTTCATTCATCGGATACCAACAGAAGGAACTTCCTGCTGCTGCGCAAATGAATGTAATACTGAAAGATGATACGGAAATACTGGACGAAGTAGTAGTAATCGGCTATGGTCAGGTGAAAAAGAACGATATGACCGGTTCGGTGATGGCTATCAAGCCCGATGAACTGAGCAAAGGTATTACCACAAACGCGCAGGATATGTTATCCGGAAAGATTGCCGGCGTCAGCGTTATATCAAATGACGGTACACCGGGAGGTGGAGCACAAATCCGAATTCGTGGCGGTTCCTCTTTGAATGCAAGTAACGACCCGTTGATTGTCATTGACGGTCTGGCTATTGATAACGAAGGTATCAAAGGTATGGCAAACGGATTGTCTATGGTCAATCCTGCTGATATTGAAACCCTTACAGTACTGAAAGACGCCTCCGCAACTGCTATCTACGGTTCGCGTGCATCCAATGGTGTGATCATTATCACTACTAAGAAAGGAAAGAACGGACAGGCTCCGAGTATAAACTATAATGGTTCCGTATCCTTCTCCAAGACTCAAAAACGGTATGATGTGTTGAGTGGAGATGAATATCGTGCTTATGCCACTCAATTGTGGGGTGATAAACTGCCGGCTGAACTGGGTACCGCCAATACGGACTGGCAGGACCAGATATTCCGCACTGCTGTCAGCACAGATCATCATGTTTCTATCAACGGAGGATTCAAGAACCTGCCTTATCGTGTGTCTTTAGGCTATACAAATGACAATGGTATTGTGAAAACATCCAATTTCCAGCGCTTTACCGCTTCTGTGAATCTGGCTCCTTCATTCTTCGACGATCACTTGAAGTTCAACATCAATGCCAAATACATGAATGGTAAGAACCGCTACGCCGACACAGGCGCCGCTATCGGCGGAGCATTGGCTATCGACCCTACCCGTCCGGTTTATTCTACCGACGATCCTTACCAGTTTACAGGCGGCTACTGGCAGAATATAAATTCTACCTCAGGCTTCAGCGACCCGAACTGGAAATATACATCCAATCCGAATTCTCCCCAGAATCCGCTGGCTGCACTGGAGCTTAAAAATGACAAGGCAAACAGTAACGACTTTGTTGGAAATGTGGATGTTGACTATAAATTCCATTTCCTGCCCGACCTCCGTCTGCATGCAAGCATAGGTGGAGAATATGCAGAAGGTACACAAACGACGACTGTTTCTCCATACTCGTTCGGAAATAACTATTATGGTTGGAATGGTGATGTCACCCAATATAAATACAACCTTTCTTATAATATATATGTACAGTATATCAAGTCTTTAGGTGCAAACGACTTTGACGTCATGGTCGGCGGTGAAGAACAACACTTCCATCGCAACGGATTTGAAGAAGGTCAGGGCTGGGACCCCTATACTCAGGAAGCTCATGACGCAAAACTGCGCGAACAAACAGCGTATGCCACCAGAAACACTCTGGTCTCTTACTTCGGTCGTCTGAACTACTCCCTGCTGAACCGTTACTTGTTTACCTTTACTATGCGTTGGGACGGCTCATCACGTTTCTCTAAAGACAATCGCTGGGGTACATTCCCGTCATTGGCACTGGGATGGAAGATAAAAGAGGAAAACTTCCTGAAAGATGTAAATGCCCTGTCCGACCTGAAACTGCGTCTGGGCTGGGGTATTACCGGACAACAAAACATAGGAGATGATTTCGCATACCTTCCCCTGTATGTAGTCAATAACGAATATGCCCAGTATCCTTTTGGTGATACTTACTATTCCACTTCCCGCCCGAAGGCTTTCAATGAGAATCTGAAATGGGAAAAGACTACTACCTGGAATGCCGGTCTGGACTTCGGATTCCTGAATGGAAGAATTACAGGTGGGATTGATGGCTATTTCCGTAAGACGGATGATCTGCTGAACAGCGTAAAGATTCCCGTCGGTACTAACTTCAACGCCCAGATGACACAGAATATCGGCTCTTTGGAAAACTACGGTATGGAGTTTTCCATCAATGCCAAACCGATTGTGACGAAAGACTTCACTTGGGACTTAAGCTATAACATCACATGGAACCACAACGAAATCACGAAGTTGACGGGTGGTGATGACAGCGATTATTACGTAGAAGCCGGTGACAAGATTTCCAGAGGTAACAACACCAAGGTACAGGCAAACAAAGTAGGCTATGCAGCCAATTCTTTCTATGTTTACCAGCAGGTGTATGACGAGAACGGCAAACCTATTGAAAACATGTTTGTTGACCGTAACGGAAATGGTACCATAGACAGCGGAGATAAATATATCTACAAGAAACCGGCAGGCGATGTATTGATGGGACTGACTTCCAAAATGCAATACAAGAACTTTGATTTCAGTTTCTCACTGCGTGCCAGTCTGAACAACTATGTATACTATGACTTCCTGAGCAACAAAGCCAATGTCAGCACTTCGGGACTGTACTCGAATAATGCATATAGCAATACGAGTGCCGAAGCTGTCGCACTGGGTTTCAGCGGACAAGGAGATTACTACATGAGCGATTATTTTATACACAACGCATCATTCTTACGCTGTGATAACATCACACTGGGCTATTCTTTCCAGAATCTGTGGAAAGGTCAGACATATAAAGGTATTGGCGGACGTGTATATGCAACTGTACAAAATCCGTTTATTATCAGTAAATACAAAGGCCTTGACCCGGAAGTCAAAAGTGGTATCGACGCCAATCCATACCCCAGAGCCATGACTTTCTTACTAGGTTTGAGTCTGCAATTCTAAATTACATTAAATCAATTTATCATGAAAACAAGATATATCAAACAACTATTTTCAGCAGCACTGATCACAGTTCTCTCACTGGGAGTAACTTCATGTATCAACGATCTGGATATTAGTCCCATCGATCCTCAGACAGGAGGTAGTTTCGATCAGCAAGGAGTATTTGTGAAAGGTTATGCCATGCTGGGCGTAACCGGACAAAAAGGTATCGACGGCTCTCCTGACCTGGACGGACAAGATGAAGGTGAATCCGGTTTCTACCGTACCACTTTCAACTGCAATGAGTTGCCTACCGATGAATGTCTCTGGGCATGGCAGGAAAACCCGGATATCCCCCAGCTTACAAGCATTAGCTGGAGTCCTTCCAGCCAGCGTACAGAGTGGGTTTATGTCCGTTTAGGATATGACATCACACAATATAACTTCTTCCTCGACCAGACCGAAGGTATGACAGATGCGGAAACACTGCGCCAGCGTGCGGAAATACGTTTCCTGCGTGCCTTGCATTACTGGTACTTCCTCGACTTGTTTGGAAAAGCTCCGTTCAAAGCACACTTCAGCAACGATTTACCTGTTGAAAAGAAAGGTACAGAACTCTATACCTACATTCAGAATGAACTGAACGAGATTGAAGGTGATATGTATGAACCCCGTCAGGCTCCTTTCGGTCGTGCCGACAAAGCTGCTAACTGGTTGCTCCGTGCACGTTTGTACCTGAACGCCGGTGTATATACCGGACAAACCGACTATGCAAAGGCGGAAGAATATGCCAGCAAAGTGATTGCCTCAGCATATAAACTATGTACCAACTACAGCGAACTGTTTATGGCCGATAACGATGAGAATGAAAATGCCATGCAGGAAATCATTCTGCCCATTCGTCAGGATGGTGTAAAGACACGTAACCATGGCGGTTCTACCTATCTGATTTGTGGTACTCGCGTGGCCGGTATGCCACGTATGGGAACAACAAATGGCTGGTCCTGTATCTTTGCCCGTGCAGCCATGGTGAAGAAATTCTTCTCCAATCTCGAAGATGTGCCGATGTTGCCCGCCGATGTGGAGATTCCGACTAAGGGGTTAGATACGGATGAACAGATCGATGATTTCGATGCTAAATACGGCATCCGGACAGAAGATATGATTAAGGCTGCCGGTGACGACCGTGCCATGCTATACTCCGGTGTAGGAGGCGGCAGACGCAAGATTCAGACAGACGCTATCAGCGGATTCACCGATGGACTGTCTATTGTAAAGTGGCAGAACTATCGTTCTGACGGAAAGCCTGTCAGCCATGCAACATATCCCGACACTGACATTCCTTTGTTCCGTCTGGCAGAAGCCTATCTGACACGTGCGGAAGCTATCTTCCGTCAGGGAGGAGATGCAACGGCAGACATCAACGAACTTCGCAAACGTGCCAACTGTACAAGAAAGGTACAGACTGTAACCGAACAGGAACTTATCGATGAATGGGCACGCGAGTTCTATCTGGAAGGTCGCCGTCGCTCAGACTTGGTTCGTTTCGGCATGTTCACAACCAATAAATATGTGTGGGACTGGAAAGGCGGAGCTATGAACGGGACATCTGTCGCTTCATACTACAATTTATATCCTATCCCTGTATCGGATATAAACAACAATAAGAATATGTCACAAAATGAAGGCTATAAATAACCAGTAGTTCATCCTTATATAAAAGAATGCCATTATGAAAAAAATATCCAATATATTACTTGCTGTCACCTTCGCACTGCCACTATTCACAGCTTGCGAGACAGACAACGACAGCAACCCGATCCTGAATGAGCCCGATACATTTACGCTCAATACGCCTGCGTATGCAGCCAACAATGTATATGACCTGAAGAATGCTCAAAGTGTAGAACTTACTTGTTCTCAACCGGACTACGGTTTCCCGGCAGCTACCACATACACGGTACAAGCCTCTTTTGAACAAGATTTCAAGGAAGCAACAGATGACAGTAAAGCCAACTATACTGTGTTGGAAAACACGTACCCGACAGCAAAAATGAATGTGGATGCTTCCGAGCTCAACAGCGCACTTCTCGACTTATGGACTGCCGTAAACGGAGAACAGGCAGCTCTCCCCACCGAACCGATAGCTGTGTACATCCGCTTGAAAGCCAACATCACAAGCAGTGGAAAAGGGATCTGTTTTTCCAACATAATTGAGTTGCCCAACGTATTAATCTCCAAGAGCACCAGTTCATTGACACCGCCTAAGACCATGTTCATCGTAGGTTCTATGCTGGATGCCGACTGGAAAGTATGGAAACCGATGGCAGGCGTCTACGGCATGGATGGTCAATTCTATGCCATGGTTTACTTCGATGCCAACTCCGAGTTCAAGTTCGGTACCAAAGAAAATGAATATATCGGTATTAATGACAACCGCGTGACTGTTACTGACAAAGCCGGAGCCGGAGTAAGCGGTAATGATAACTTCATCGTAGAAAACGCCGGATGGTATCTCTTCTATATCAAAGCGGCAGTCAAAGGTTCCGACTATGCGTTCACCATCACATTCTATCCGGCTGAAGTCTATTTGTTTGGTAATACAACCGGTGGCTCATGGGCATTTACCGACACATGGAAGTTTGCGGTTCCCGCTACCAAAGACGGCAACTTCGTATCTCCTGCCATGACTGCGAGCGGAGAGGTCCGCATGTGCTTCAAGACAGACCTCGACTGGTGGAGAACAGAATTTACACTCCACGACGGTGAAATCTTCTATCGTGATTTCAATCTGATTGACAGTTGGACAGAAAAAGGAGAAGGTTATTCCGTACAGGGTTCAGCCGGCAATGTAATGTACTTGAACTTTACGGCAGGCACAGGAGAAAAGAAGTAATTAACTTTAAAAGAACGATTCATCATGAAAAAACATTTAATATACACAGGGATGTTTCTGGCAGCAATCGGGTTTTCTGCCTGTAACGAAGATTTCAAGGACTGGGCTGATCCCCAGTCCAATCCCCAGGAAGAGTCGGCAGGACAGTTGACCGCAACTTTCGCAGCCGGCAAAGATGCCAGCATTATAATGGATGCAACCACAGCAGATTCCGTAGAAATTGCGAAGTTAAGCTCAACCACGGCTGAAGAAAGCAGCAAAATCGCAGTGAACTCTCTGACACTGAACGAGAATCACACAATCCCATTTACCATGACAGAAGACAATGCCTTTAAAGTAGCATTGTCGCAACTGGACAGTGTGACACAAGAAGCTTACAAAAGTCGTGCAAGCGTGGAACGTGAATTGAAGATCGCGATTAACACCTCTGCCGTTACTCCTTCCGGCGAAGGTATTCAGCTGGTGGGAAATGAGGTGAGCATCACATTGAAGCCTGCCGCAACTCCGGCAGTTGATCCCGACGGATACTATGTAGTCGGCGATTTCACAGGTTGGAATGGTACCGGTGCCCAATTAATGAAGAAGGATGCTCTCGATGAAAATCTGTATACACTGGAAACCGAAATAGAAAGTACTTCAAACTTCAAGATTTTCCCGGCTTCGGCTATTAACGGAAACGATATCGATTGGGACAAAGCTCTGGGAAGTAGTGTGGACGGTGACGACTCCAGCGATAATTTTGTCACCTGGACCAATGCAGGAGCTATAAATACGGCACTGGATGGTAAAATCAAAATCTCCTTCGACGCCTACAACTATCGTTTTACGGTGAAAGACAATAGTGCGCCCACCGAACTTTATATGACAGGCAGTGCTTATAACTGGGGAAATCCTGCCGGTGATCCGAATGCATGGAAGGAGCTTGTTCCCGTCAACGGAACAAAGGGAGCTTTCTGGGGAATCTTCCATTTTGCTGCCAACGATCAGGTGAAGTTTGCACCGCAAGCCAATTGGGGTAATGACTTTGGTTTTATAGACGCCATCTCACAAGAATCCAAAGACCTTGCCGGTCTGTCGGACGAGGGAGGCAACTTAAAAGTCGATGTAGCCGGCTGGTATCTGGTATATGTTTCTGTTATCGGCGATAACAAAGTGATAGAATTTGAAAAGCCGAATGTATACTTAATGGGCGACACCTCTTACGATGGTTGGAACGCACAATTGGTAGAACAGGACTTATTTACCGTGCCCGGAACCGCTGATGGTGAATTCGTTTCTCCGGCTTTCCTGAAAGATGGTGCAGTGCGAATCTGCGTAAACCCGAAAGCTGTCTCTGCCGGCGACTGGTGGAAAACAGAGTTTATCATCTTCGACGGACAAATAGCTTATCGTGGCAACGGTGGTGACCAAGCCGCAGTACAAGGTAAAACCGGACAAAAGGTTTATCTGAACTTCGGCAACGGAACAGGCCGTATCGAATAATACCACAAGAAATCCGAAAAACAGGGAATGGCCGTCGCGAATACAATAGAATCGGGACGGCCCTTGTTTTTCCAAGAGATTACAGTTATTGTTTTTAATACATCATCATTATGAAGAAACATCTCCATTTTTTATCTCTCCTGTGGCTGTCGATGCTCCTGGCATTCATGACCGCTTGCAGCGATGACAAGAATATCACCGAACCTACTCCAGATCCCGAACCGCCCGTCGAAGGACAATGGACGGCACTCGCTGCCTCTCCCGACACATGGGACGAAACCAAGCGTGCAGACATCTCCTACCAGCTACTGGTCTACTCCTTTGCCGACAGTGACGGAGACGGGTATGGAGATCTGAACGGCATTACCCAAAAACTGGACTATATCAACCAGCTGGGCGTGAAAGCTATCTGGCTCTCCCCCATCCACCCCTGCATGTCTTACCACGGATATGATGTGACAGACTACACGAAAGTGAATCCGAAACTCGGCACAGAAAGTGATTTCGACCGCTTGGTTACGGAAGCGCATAACCGGGGGATCAAGATTTATCTGGACTACGTAATGAACCACACCGGTACAGATCACCCGTGGTTTACCGAAGCCTGTTCATCATCTGAAAGTCCGTATCGCAATTATTATTCTTTTTCCGAAGATCCGAAAACCGATATTGCGGCAGGCAAAATAGATATGATTACTCAGGAAGGGACAGCCGGATACAATGCCGCGGAATGGTTTCAGGTTTCCGACGAGACCAGTGCTGTGAAAGGACTACTGAAATTTACACTGGACTGGAGCAATGCATCTTCTCCCACCCTTATCGTCACTACAGGAGCCAAAGCAGACGAAGACAATCCGGACACAGGCACCACCAATGCCAAGTACTTATACTACGGCGACGGTATCTGCAAAAAGTTTTATGACAAAGGAAAAAACAACCTCTATGAACTCACTGTTGATTTTGAATCTACCTGGGGGCTTCTGATCCGTACCAGCAATGATTCCTCCTGGCCAGCAGGGACAAAATACGGTGCATCTTCTTCATCCGAGAAAGTCACCCTGAACAAAGAGTTCAAACTGACCAACGCCGGTACTCCTGCCAACATCATGTTCGACAGCCAGCAAATCACCTACTTCCACTCCCATTTCTGTACCGATTGGTTTGCCGACCTGAACTATGGCCCAGTCGATCAAGCTGGCGAGTCACCGGCCTATCAAGCGATAGCAGATGCGGCAAAGGGATGGATTGCCCGCGGTGTGGACGGTCTCCGACTTGATGCCGTGAAACACATTTACCACAGTGAAACCAGCGAAGAAAATCCCCGCTTCCTGAAAATGTTCTACGAAGACATGAATGCCTGCTACAAACAGCAAGGACATACGGATGACTTCTATATGGTAGGTGAAGTTCTGTCGGAATATGATAAAGTAGCTCCTTATTATAAAGGTCTGCCCGCTTTATTTGATTTTTCTTTCTGGTATCGGCTGGAATGGGGGATCAACAATAGTACCGGATGTTATTTTGCGAAAGATATCCTTTCTTACCAACAGAAATACGCCGGCTATCGCAGCGACTACATCGAAGCTACCAAACTGAGTAACCACGACGAAGACCGTACATCATCCAAACTCGGCAAGTCCGCCGACAAATGTAAACTGGCAGCCTCCGTCCTGCTCACTTCAGCCGGACATCCATACATCTACTATGGTGAAGAACTGGGTCTTTACGGAACGAAGGATAATGGAGACGAATACGTACGCAGCCCAATGCTGTGGGGAGATAGTTACACGACCAACTATACCGACAAGACGGATGCCACTGTATCGAAAAACGTGAAAACGGTAGCCGATCAACAAACGGACGCCCACTCACTTCTGAATATATACCTCACTCTCACCCGGTTACGCAACACTTATCCGGCACTGGCAGAGGGAAGTATGACCAAGCATTCTGTCTACAACGAATCGCAGGAAAAAGATTATAAGCCGATTGCTGCCTGGTATATGACAAAGGATCAGGAGAAATTGCTTGTCATCCACAACTTCAGCGGAACGGCAATGCAACTTCCACTAACAGACAAGATTGAAAAAGTATTGTTTGTGAATGGCGAAGCGCAGCAAAATACGGACAATGACAATTATACCTTAAAACTGGGAGGATATGCCTCTGTAGTATTCAGGCTGAGCAACTAAATACATTAAGACCACGTCTTCACATTCTTCCATGTTATGTGCGAGAATGTATGAAGACGTGGTCTTATATTATATGAATGGAATATCAACGTTTTGATCAATAAGAATCAAAACTGTGTCTCTCCTTCTATATACTCTTCAAGGAAAAGATTTACACCGTCGAATACAGCATATGAAAAATAGTTGATCCAATCGCCCAGAATCAGCACACGGGAAGTAGCGCTCAGCATTAAATCCAGTTCGATGTGACGATGTCCATAGATAAAGAAGTTGATATTGGGATGGCTTCGCAGATACTCCTTCGTATAGAGCACCAGGTGTTCCTTATTCTCTCCCATATAGTCCGGTTCTTTTCCGTCTACCCGTTTTTCACGGCTATGTTTCGCCCATGTCAACCCTAACTCTACACTCCAACGGGGGTGGATGGCAGAGAACAAAGTCTGTAATGTCTTGCTATGAAACATCCAACGCAGCAACTTGAACTTCTTATCCGGATCGCCCAGACCATCACCATGGGCCAGATAAAATTCTTTTCCGTAAATTTCCGTAGTCAACGGTTCGCGGTGAATAATCACTCCACATTCCTTAGCCAGATAATCCCCACACCAAATGTCATGGTTACCGGTAAAGAAATGCACTTCCACACCCATATCTGTCAGTTCGGAAAGCTTTCCCAGAAAACGGGTGTAGCCTTTAGGAACAACCAACTGAAATTCGTACCAGAAGTCGAACATGTCTCCCAGCAGGTATACGGCCGATGCCTTGTGCTTGATGCTGTCCAAGAAGTTGACCAGCCTCCGTTCTTGGGTTCGTCCGTGTTCGATGGCTCGTGAGCCCAGGTGAGCATCCGAGAGGAAATATACATTCTTCATTTTCAACTTTCCATTTTCAACTTTGAACTTTCAACTGATTTAAAGGAATCCCAGCTCCAGTTTCGCTTCTTCGCTCATCATGTCCTTGTCCCACTCGGGTTCGAAAACGAGATTGATGGTGGCGGAGGTTACGCCGTCGATGGATTCCACCTTCTGGCGCACATCTTCCATGATGAAGTCGGCTGCCGGACAGTTGGGGGCAGTCAGCGTCATGTCGATGGAGGCTTCTCCCTGGTCGGAGACGTCTATTTTGTAAATCAGTCCCAGGTCGTATACATTTACCGGTATTTCCGGGTCGAATACGGTCTTGAGCATGGAGACTATTTTCTCTTCTATTTCAAATTTGGTCATATTCGTAGGGTTTTATATATAGGTTTTCAAAGAACAAAGCTATGGAATTTAATTGAAAATGCAAAGGAACGCCCTCCTTTTCATTACTTCGGGGAGGGTTTGACGGTGGGTGAACATGCTTCACCTTCTGGGGGAACTCCCTTTACCCCTGGGGAAACTCCTTTTACAATACGCGGTAAAGGTCTTTACAATATGGGGTAAAGGACGTTACAATATAGGGTAAATACGTTTACATACTGTGGTAACGGCTTTTACATTGGCTGGTAAATAGCAGGTAAATACAATGTGCTGATAGTTAGTGTTATGACCGCTTTTGTCTTTCGTATAGTATGTCCGTAACTTGGATTATTTATAGCAATCCTTCGTCGTTGAAGCTGTAATGGCTTCCGTCCGTGACGATGACGTGGTCGGTCAGGTGTATGTTCATGGTTTGGGCGGCTTTCCTCACGAGTTCCGTCAGCCGCTGGTCGTCGTTACTGGGGTGCGGGTTGCCGGAGGGATGGTTGTGGATAAGGGCTATCTGTGTGGCGCGTTGCAGCAGGGCTTCGCGCAGGATGCTGCGCACGTCGGCGGTAGTCTGGTCGATGCCGCCGCGGCTGATGCGTACCTTGTCTATCACTTTGGCGGCGTGGTTCATAAGCAGTACCCAGAATTCTTCTGTGGCAAGGTCGCAGAGCAGGGGATGGAACAGCTCGTAGATGTCGGCGGAAGAGCGGATGGCGGTACGTCCGGAGCGTTCCTGCAGCTTGCGGCGTTTGCCCAGTTCCAGGGATGCCATGACGGTGATGCTTTTGGCGGGGCCCATGCCTTTGAATCGGGAGAAGTCCCGCACCTCCCATTTGCCCAGGCGGTTGAGGTCGTTGCCGCAGGCGGCGAGTATGCGCTGCATCAGTGTCACGGCGGTTTCTTCCGTATTGCCGGAGCCGATGAGGATGGCTAGCAGTTCGGCATCGCTCAAGGCTTCCGCCCCTTTCTGCATCATCTTTTCCCGCGGGCGGTCCTCTGCAGCCCACTGGTTGATATTCAGTTTCTCCATATCATCCCTAATCCTTAACCCCTAATCCTCCTTATTTGTAAAAATTCTTTTTGAATGCCTCGAACTCGTCCTTGCCAAGTATGCAGCGGTTCCACCAGGCGCGCAGGAACCCCGTCCCGTATCCGATGAGCTGGATGAAGGAGGCGGCGACGGAGTAGAGCCCGATGCTGAGGCTACGGTTCCGGATAGTGGAGTCCATGCATACCAGAAGCGCATAAAGAGCGATGGGCAGCAGGCTGTACGGGCAGAAGGGCGTTCCCAGCAGGAATATGGCCACTCCCAGGGTAAATGCAGCCGGCAGCAGGTGGACGAGCTTCAGCGATTCCGGATACTTCTTGTACAGATTGATGCGGGCAATCCCGGAATTGTGTACCTGCTTGAAGAATTTTCGGAAGTCTGTCCGTCGCTTGTGGTATACCCAGGCACCGGGGAACAGCCGGCATGTATATCCTCCCTTGAAGATTCGGATGCTGAAGTCGATGTCCTCCCCGAAGCGCATCCGCGAGAATCCGCCCAGGGCTTGGTACACTTCCTGCCGCACACCCATGTTGAAGCTGCGCGGATAGAACTTGTCCATCTTCTTCTTCCCCCCACGGATACCGCCGGTGGTGAAGAAGGAGGTCATGGAGTAGTTGATGGCTTTCTGTATGTTTGTGAATGATTCGTGCGCGCGGTCGGGGCCTCCGAAGGCATCGGCGGCTTCGTGCTGCAGCTCTTCTTCCACAGCAAGGAAATAACCTTCGGGCAGGATGCAGTCCGAATCCAGTATTATCAGGTATTCGCCCTTGCTTCGTTCCACCCCGTAGTTACGGGTCTGCCCGGGGCCGGAGTTGGGCTTGTCATAGTAATGTACGTCCAATAGTTCCTGATACTTCTCTGTGACCGGCTTGCAGGGGATGGAGGAGCCGTCCTCCACCACAATCACTTCAAAATCCTTGAAACTTTGCTGCGTCAGGCTTTGCAGCAGTTCATCCACCTCATCGGGGCGGTTGTATACGGGGATGATGACGGAGTATCTCATGGGTATGGCTTTATGTTTTGGTTGTCTCCGCAAAGATATATCATTTAAGCTTTGCAGATGAATAAATGGAAAGAAAAATCCCCGGATGCCAAGTGGAGCACCGGGGATGATATGAAAAGGGCATTTGCCTGATTTCCAAAAGGGCTTATGCTTTTACGCGGCTTACGTAAGAACCGTCGCGCGTATCGATTTCGATAGTCTCGCCTTCGTTGATGAACAAAGGAACGCGGACCGTTGCACCTGATTCTACCGTAGCGGGCTTCAGCGTGTTGGTGGCTGTGTCGCCTTTCAGTCCCGGCTCCGTATAGGTAATCTTCTGCTGAACCTTGATGGGCACGTCGGCATAGAGCACGGTTTCTGTGGAAGCGTCTGATACCACGTCTACTATCATTCCTTCGAGCAAGAAGTCAACACCGTTGATGAGGTCGTGGGCGATGGGAATTTGGTCAAAAGTCTCCTGGTTCATGAATTGGTAGTTGTCACCGTCATGATAGAGGTATTGGTGGGGACGACGTTCTACACGCACGTCTTCCAGTTTCTCACCGATGTTGAAACGGCGTTCCAGAACGTAACCGTTCACCACGTCTTTCAGCTTAGTGCGCATGAAAGTATTACCTTTTCCCGGCTTTACATGCAGGAAGTCGATACAGAAATACAGCTTGCCGTCCATACGGATGCAAGTTCCGATTTTAATGTCTTGGGCATTAATCATACTAATAT
>OMAW01000450.1_pt1 | contig 22536 bp, 11 predicted proteins | sample 1644731 | NCBI WGS metagenome assembly OMAW01 (sample SAMEA103958133, study PRJEB25191) | human gut metagenome | biome: human-associated habitat [ENVO:00009003]; feature: intestine environment [ENVO:2100002]; material: feces | place: Germany | collected 2013/2015 | reverse complement strand
CAAAAGTAATAGGATATTTTGAAATATGCAATATCTTTGCAAAAAAAATATCGAAATGGACAAAATAATTGGAATGGGCAATGCCCTTGTTGACGTTCTTGCTACTCTCAACGACGACCATATTCTTACTGAAATGGAATTGCCCAAGGGAAGCATGACCCTGATTGATGAAACGAAACTGCTGATAATCAATGAATGTTTCAGTGAAATGGAAACAGAATTGGCTACTGGAGGCTCTGCCGGAAATGCAATTCGTGGTATGGCATGCCTTGGTGCGGGAACAGGATTCATTGGTAAGGTTGGTAATGATGCTTATGGAAAATTTTATCGGCAAAGTTTGTTGGAACGGGGAACGGAAGCAAATTTATTAGTTTCTTCTGAGTTACCTTCGGGGGTAGCTTCTACTTTTATATCACCTGACGGGGAACGTACTTTTGGTACTTATTTGGGTGCCGCCGCTACATTAAAGGCTGAAGATCTTTCGCGGGAGATGTTTAAGGGGTATACTTATTTGTTCATAGAAGGTTATCTGGTGCAGGATCATGATATGATACTTCGTGCCATTGAACTGGCAAAAGAAGCCGGATTGCAAATCTGCCTGGATATGGCAAGCTATAATATTGTGGAGCAAGATCACGATTTCTTCTCTTTATTGATAAACAAGTATGTGGATATTGTGTTTGCCAATGAGGAGGAAGCAAAAGCATTTACGGGTAAAGAACCGGAAGAAGCATTGGATGTGATTGCTAAGATGTGCAGCATCGCCATTGTGAAGTTGGGTGCCAGAGGATCGCTCATTCGTAAAGGGACAGAGGAAGTGCATGTGCATGCTGTCACTGTGGATAGAGTGATAGATACGACCGGTGCGGGTGATTATTTTGCAGCCGGTTTTTTGTATGGACTGACTTGTGGATATTCATTGGAGAAATGTGGCAAGATAGGTTCTATCCTTTCAGGAAGCATCATCCGGGTGATTGGTGCAGAAATGCCTGCCGAGTGGTGGGAAGAGATTAAAACGAGAATCAGTGAACTATAATAAATAGGATATGAAGAAAATACTGAAAGTACGCTGGATAACTACCTTACTGTTAGTAGTAGGTGTAGTTGTCTTTTTTAGTTTCAAGAGTGGTGATAGCCGCAGTTTCCAGATTGCAAAGAACCTGGATATATTCAATTCCATCGTGAAGGAACTGGATATGTTCTATGTAGATACATTGGACCCGAATAAGACAATACGAGAGGGTATCGATGCGATGTTGTATTCTCTGGACCCATATACGGAATTTTATCCGGAAGAGGATCGGAGTGAGTTGGAACAAATGCTTAAGGCTTCTTATGGAGGTATAGGTTCCATCATCCGATATGAGCCTAAATTGAAGCGTACAGTAATTGTGGAGCCTTACGAAAATATGCCTGCTGCCGAAGTGGGATTGAAAGCAGGTGATATCTTGCTTGAAATAGATGGAAAAGATTTGACCGGAAATACGGATGTGAGCAAAATACTTCGTGGACAGGTAGGGACAAGTTTCCAACTGAAGGTTGAGCGTCCCGGTGAGGCAAAGCCATTGGATTTTACAATTGTCCGTAAAAACATCCAGTTGCCGTTTATTCCTTATTACAGTAAGTTGGATAACAATATCGGTTACATCAACCTGAGTACTTTCTCAGGAAATCCTTCTAAAGAGTTTAAGAAGGCTTTTCTTGATTTGAAGAAGCAGGGCATCACTTCATTGGTAATTGATTTGCGCAACAATGGCGGTGGGTTGCTGGAAGAGGCTGTAGAGATAGCCAACTACTTTCTGCCCCGTGGTAAGACGATTGTAACAACGAAAGGCAAGATAAAACAAGCAAGTAATACGTATAAGACCTTGCGCGAACCGTTGGATACGGATATTCCTATTGCTGTATTGGTAAATAGCGGTACTGCTTCTGCTTCGGAAATCCTGGCGGGTGCACTGCAGGATTATGACCGTGCAGTGATTGTAGGTAACCGCACGTTTGGGAAAGGTTTGGTGCAGGTGCCGCGTACATTGCCTTATGGCGGTACGATGAAGGTGACTACTTCCAAATATTATATTCCCAGTGGCCGTTGCGTACAGGCAATAGATTACAAACATCGTAATCCGGATGGTAGTGTAGGGCGTATTCCTGATAGTTTGACTACAGTATTCCATACGGCTGTCGGACGTGAAGTGCGTGATGGCGGTGGTGTGACGCCGGACGTTGCAGTGGAACAAGAAAAGTTACCTAATATTTTGTTTTATCTGGTAAATGATAATCTGATCTTTAATTATGCTACTCAATATTGCCTGAAGCACCCGACAATTGCTTCTCCCGAGAATTTCGAAGTAACGGATGCTGATTATGCAGAGTTTAAGGAAATGGTGAAGAAGGCAGATTTTAAATATGACCAGCAGAGCGAGAAGATTCTGAAGAATTTGAAAGAAATGGCAGAATTTGAAGGTTATATGAAAGATGCTTCCGAAGAATTCAAGGCTCTTGAGCAGAAACTTAGTCATAATCTGGACCGTGACTTGGATTACTTTGCAAAAGATATCAAGAATATGATTGCTCAGGATATCATTAAGCGTTATTATTTCCAACGTGGTGGTATCATACAGCAGTTGAAAGATGATGATGATTTAAATGAAGCCGTGAAAGTGCTGGGTAACTCGGAGGAGTATAAGAAAATGCTGAGCGTACCGGAAACTACGGTCATAAAAGAGAAGGGGAAAGAAACAAGCTTGGTGAATTTTAATTCATACCGAAAAAGCAGTCTGATGATTTTTGACTATGTAGTGTAGGTTATAGTTTGTAGCTTCTTAAAATAAGTAACCGGATAATTTTACGGCCTATCTTTACCTTTCCGGAAAAGATAATCCATAAAGTTATCCGGTTTTTTGGTGGAAAACAATTACCTTTGCTGGCAGGTTACTTGTAAATCAATATATATGAGAGTATCTCTGTTGCTATTTTGTATATTTTCTCTTTTTAGTAGCTTATCACGTGGTTCCTCTATTCCTTTTTCTCCCATCGTGAGGAGCTATTCCGTATCAGATTATAATGCAGGTATTCAGAATTGGTCTATCGCTCAAGATGATAGGGGAGTTATGTATATTGGAAATAACAAAGGTCTGTTGGAGTTTGATGGAAATAGCTGGGAACTTCATGAATTACCTTCCAGGAACATAGTACGCTCTGTATATATCGGTAAAGACGGCAAGATATTTGTGGGCTCTTTCGAAGAGTTCGGATATTTCGAACGTAGTTCATTGGATAGCCTTGTGTACCACTCTTTAAAAGATGAAGCGAAAGATTTCCGGTTCCATAATGATGAAATCTGGACGATTACGTCGGCACATGGGGAGATTGTATTTCAATCTTTCGGTTCTCTGTTCTTTTATGACGGGCATACTGTGAAGGGGATTCGTACAAAAACTCTTCCTTTGAATTTATTTCAGGTAGGTGATACGGTTTATTCTCAACAGATAAACGGAGGGCTTTTTGTTCTTGCAAAGAATGGGCTGGAAAATCTGATTGAACGAAAATCATTGGGCAACAGTGATGTGGTGGCAGGACTTCCGTATAATGATGGCGCTTTATTCCTGACACAAAAGAGTGGCGGTTTTGTTTATCAAAGTGGAAAGATACTGAAGTGGCATACAGAATGTGATGCCGAGCTTGAAAAGTACTCTGTGAACCGGGCTGTAATGACAAAAGATAGTTGCTATATTATCGGTACGCTTTCTAATGGGATTTATGCAATAGATAAAGAAGGACGTTTACTTTGGAAGGAGAATACGGACAGCCGCTTACAGAATAATACCGTATTAGGGCTGTATTGTGATGCCGATAACAATGTTTGGGCAGCTTTGGATGAAGGTATAGCCTATATACAAAATAACTCCCTGGTATATTACTATGAGCCTCCTTACCGGAAAATAGGAATGGTCTATGATGTGCTGGTGAAAGAGGATGAGGCTTATATCGCTTCCAATCAAGGACTTTACAGGATTAGGAACAGAGTCCCCGAACTTGTGCCGGGACTGGAAGAGCAGGCATGGTTTGTTGGTGAATGGGGAAAACAGATTTTATGTGGACATAATAAAGGAACTTTTCAGATATTGGGTTCGCAGGCATCGCTGATTTCGGATGTGAGAGGAGCGATGTGCATGAAAGAAGTCAATCTGGAAGGACGTTCGTTCTTATTGCAAGGTACCTATACGTTTCTGAATTTATACAATGAGGAGTCTTCGGGCATCTGGAGGTTTCTGCGGTCGTTAGGCGGGTTTACCCACATGGTGCGGGAGATCGAGATGGATCCCCAGGGGAATATCTGGGTGAAGCATTTACGGAAAGGATTATTCCGTTTTCGGATTAATCCGGATCTGAAACGGGTAGAAGATGTCAGAACCTATATGGAACTGGGTGATGTGAAAGATGGGGACTTCTCTTTGTTTAAGATCAATGGACGGGTTGTTTTTTCAAATGGGGAAATGTTTTACACTTACGAAGATATGAATGATTCTATTATTCCTTATGAATCGATGAATGAGCAATTGGCGGATTTGAAAGGAATACATAGTGTGAGTCATGCAAAAGGCAATCTGTACTGGTTTGTAAACAGCAAGATGGCATATTTGGTGAAATGTGAAATGAATGTTTTCCGGATTGAACATAGAATTCCGTTTTCTTTGTTTGATGGTTTGTCTATAGAGGAGAGAGCAGCGATGGTTTATGACAAGGCGAGTGGCAGTTCTTATCTCTGTTTGAATAATGCTGTTGCTCGGATTGATTCAGATAGTTCTCTTTTGTACAAGTCCTCTATTAGGCGCTCTTTGTGGATATCGGCTATAACGACTGAGTCGGAGTGGACGGGAAAAATAAAAAGATTGTCGGTGCAAAAAGAGAACAAGATTGATGCAGATTTGAATACCGTATGCTTCTCTTTATGCTATCCGGTTTATAATGACTATACTTACAAGGTAAGGTATAAATTGGAAGGACTGTCCGATCAGTGGGTGGAAGGTGACCGCAGTCTGCAGAAGAAATATACCCGTTTGCCATTTGGGTCGTATGTTTTTAAAGCTGAGATTTATAATGAGAATGAAGTATTGGCATTGGTAACGCTACCTTTTGAAGTCTTGAGACCTTGGTTTCTATCATATTGGGCTATCACCGGTTATGTTCTGATTGGGCTGTTGTTGTTATTGTTGTTGCAATACATCGTTTATCAGTCTGTGAAGAAGAAGAAAGACAGGGTGATTGAACAGCAACGCATTACCCATCAAGCTGAGATAGAAATACAGGAAAAGAAGATTATCGAATTGGAGAAAGAGCAACTGGAAGCTGATTTACGTTTTAAGAGTAAAGAACTGTCCGGAGTTGTGATGACCAATATTGCCCATCAGGAGTTTTTGAATTCGTTGAAAGAAGAAATACAACAACAGAAGTTATCAGGGCAGTATACGCGGAAGAATCTGGATAAGCTCTTGGTATTGATTAATCAAAGTATCGTTTCGGATGAGGAAAACTGGAATATGTTCCAGGCGAATTTTGACCGGATACATGAGAACTTCTTCCGAAACCTGAAACAACAGTACCCGGATCTAACGGCGGGTGATTTACGTTTCTGTGCTTTACTCCGCTTGAATATGCCGACAAAAGAAATTGCCAAGCTGCTGAATATATCGGTGAGGGGCGTAGATGCGGCAAGATATCGCTTGCGTAAGAAATTTAATCTATCTCAGGAAGATAGTCTGACGGATTTTATGATTAATTTTAAATAGTTGATTATTAACGTTATAATGTAAAAGGAAGTACTAAAATAGTACCTCCTTTTTTTGTGTTTTGCACTAAAGGTACTTTTGTTGTAGCTCTGTATTGTGGCAGTTTAAGGTGCTTTCTCTTTATTTGCAGCGAAATCATTTTTCTCCAAAAATAATAAAGAATGAAAAGCATGAGACAATTAATCCTTAAGGTACAATCGTTTTTAATTTTATTGGTGCTGGTATCTGCCAATGTGCAAGCACAAAAATCTCCTGTCGATATGGATCGCTTTATTGATGATCTGATGAAGAGAATGACGCTGGAAGAGAAAATCGGCCAGTTGAACTTACCTGTTACGGGTGAAATAACCACCGGGCAAGCCAAGAGTAGTAATGTGGCTAAGCGTATCCGTGCCGGTGAAGTGGGCGGACTCTTTAACTTGAAAGGCGTGGAGCGTATTCGTGACGTTCAGAAACAGGCAGTAGAAGAAAGTCGTCTGGGTATTCCTCTTTTATTTGGTATGGATGTAATTCATGGATACGAAACTGTATTCCCTATTCCTCTGGGATTATCCTGTACCTGGAACATGAAAGCTATTGAAGAATCTGCACGTATTGCTGCTATCGAAGCCAGTGCTGATGGTATTTGCTGGACATTCAGTCCGATGGTGGATGTTTCCCGTGATCCCCGTTGGGGACGAGTTTCCGAAGGGAATGGTGAAGATCCTTTCTTGGGAGCGGAGATTGCGCGTGCTATGGTACGTGGTTATCAAGGGAAGGATATGAGTAGTAATGATGAGATTATGGCTTGCGTAAAGCACTTTGCTTTATATGGGGCATCAGAAGCAGGACGCGACTATAATACAGTGGATATGAGTCATCAACGTATGTTCAACGAATATATGTTACCTTATCAAGCAGCCGTGGAAGAAGGTGTGGGTAGTGTGATGGCTTCATTCAATGAAGTGGATGGTGTACCGGCTACCGGAAATAAGTGGCTGATGACCGATGTACTTCGTAAGCAGTGGAACTTTGATGGGTTTGTTGTGACAGACTATACCGGTATCACTGAAATGACCGATCATGGTATGGGGGATACACAAAAAGTTGCAGCCTTGGCTCTGAATGCAGGTGTTGATATGGATATGGTGAGCGATGCTTTTACAAGCACACTTAAGAAATCTTTGGAAGAAGGAAAAGTTTCAGTAAAGGCTGTTGATGCTGCTTGTCGCCGTATTCTGGAAGCTAAGTATAAGCTGGGTCTTTTTGATAATCCCTATAAATATTGTGATATAACCCGTCCTAAAAAACAAATCTTTACGAAAGAACACCGTGCTATAGCCCGTAAGACAGCTTCGGAAAGCTTTGTTCTCTTGAAGAATGAGAATAGTGTACTCCCTCTGGCAAAGAAAGGTACCATTGCTGTAGTAGGTCCTTTGGCTGATAGCCGTAGCAATATGCCGGGCACGTGGAGTGTGGCTGCTGTGATGAACAAATATCCTTCTTTGATTGAAGGTCTGAAAGAAGTAGTGGGAGGCAAGGCTAAAATTCTTACGGCTAAAGGGAGTAATCTGATGAGTGATGCCGAATACGAAGAACGTGCTACTATGTTTGGCCGTACCCTGCATCGTGACAATCGTACAGATAAGGAACTGCTGGATGAGGCGCTTGCTGTAGCTGCCAAGTCTGACGTGATTGTTGCTGCTTTGGGTGAGTCTTCCGAGATGAGCGGTGAAAGTAGTTGTCGTACAGATCTCGAAATGCCGGATACGCAACGTGCACTTTTGCAGGAATTGTTGAAAACCGGCAAACCGGTGGTATTGGTGTTGTTTACCGGTCGTCCGTTAGTATTGAATTGGGAGCAGGAAAATGTACCTGCTATTCTGAATGTGTGGTTTGGTGGTAGTGAAGCTGCTCTTGCCATTGGTGATGTACTGTTTGGAAATGTAAATCCGAGTGGTAAACTTACTGCTACTTTCCCGAAGAGTGTAGGACAGATTCCTTTGTTCTATAATCATAAGAATACCGGTCGTCCTTTGCCTCAAGGAGCTTGGTTCCAGAAGTTCCGTAGCAATTATCTGGATGTAGATAACGAACCGCTTTATCCGTTTGGATATGGCTTGAGCTATACTACTTTCTCTTATAGCGATATTACATTGGATAAATCGTCCATGAATATCAATGGAGAGATTACGGCAACTGTAACGGTAACCAATACAGGTAAGTATGACGGTTCGGAAGTAGTGCAGCTATATATCCGCGATCTTATAGGCAGTGTAACACGTCCGGTGAAAGAACTGAAAGGCTTTGAAAAAATCTTCCTGAAAGCCGGTGAATCCAAACAAGTGTCTTTCAAGTTAACAGCTGATATGTTGAAGTTCTACAATTACAATCTGGATTTTGTGTGCGAACCGGGCGACTTTGAAGTAATGATAGGTGGTGATAGCCGTGATGTGAATAAGGCCCTATTTTCGCTTCAATAAGTATCTGCTTGGTAGTAGATAGATAAAGAACGAATACAGAAACTTTATTAAAAATAAATGTCTGATAACTAATTAGTTCTGCGAGTATGTAGTAGTTATAAAGTAGTACCATGTTTAGGCGTGGTACTCTTGTGGTAGTCTGTTTTTTGACTTAAATCAATTATTGCTATACGTTTGCAGAGTAATTTTAAATCAATACAAAATGAAAAGAAATCTATTAATTACATGTGTGATGTTACTGTTTGCTGTCGTTTCGATGGCGCAGAACAAGATTACAGTTTCGGGTGTCGTTACAGATAAGACAGGCGAAACTGTTATAGGTGCTTCTGTTCGGGTAAAAGGACAGGAGAATATGGGACTATTACGGATATCGACGGAAAATACCAGATTCCTGGCGTACCGGCGAATGCCACTTTAATATTCAGCTATATTGGTATGAAGGAACAGGAAGTGGCGCTTAATGGGCGTTCTACAGTGAATCTTATGATGGAAGAGGATAGTCAGCTCATTGAAGAAGTTGTAGTAGTAGGTTATGGTAGCGCCAAGAAGCGTGATTTGACCGGTTCTATTGTAACGGTGAAAGCTGCCGAGATTGCTTCAAAACCATCTACCAATCCTTTGGCTTCTATTCAAGGTAAGGTCGCTGGTGTGCAGGTTATCAATACAGGACGTGCCGGGCAGGATCCGGAAATTCGTGTTCGTGGTACAAACTCTATCAATGGTTATACTCCTTTATATGTAGTGGACGGACTGTTTACGGATAACATCAACTATCTGAATACAGCGGATATTGAATCTATGGAAATCCTGAAAGACCCTTCTTCCTTGGCTATTTTTGGTGTGCGTGGTGCTAATGGTGTTATTATCATTACTACTAAGAAGGCGAAAGAAGGTAAGACTCAGGTCAGTATTAATGGTTCGGTGGGTTGGAAAAAGGTTACAGACCGCGTTAGCCTGACTAATGCAGAGCAGTTCAAAATGCTTTATAATGAACAACGCATGAATCAGGGTGGCGATCCGTACGATTATACCGTATGGAATGCAGATACTGACTGGCAGGATGAGATGTTCCAAACAGGTTTCCTTACTAACAATACGGTTAGCATTACAGCTTCGGGAGATAGAAGTAAGTTTTATCTGGGCTTGGGATATGTAATGGAAGAAGGTTCCATCAAGAGTGAAAAGCTGAATAAGTTTACTGTGAATTTGCATAGTGAACATAAAGTGACCGACTTCTTACGTTTTGGTTTCCAGGTGAACGGTGTACGTGCATTATATCCTGATGCAAAAGGTGTAGGCTCTGCTTTGAAAGCAGCTCCGATTGCTCCTGTTTATGATACGGAAAGCGGTCTTCTACATACTCTTCCTGATTTTCAGCGTGCTCAGGTTTGGAATCCTATGATTGAACCCGTGTTGAGAGGTGCTCATAATAAATCTGCAAATTATCGTATGGCAGGAAATATCTACGGAGAACTTGATTTGATGAAGAATCTAACCTTTAAGGCTACTTTCTCCCTGGATTATGCTTCCAGCCAGTCACGTTCTTATTCTCCGCTTATTTATGTGTATAACCCGGATGTAGAAGGTGGTAAAGAAAGATTGACGGATAAAGAAAGTATCAGTCAGTCGAAGTCTACATCAATGGCAGCACAGTCCGATTATGTATTGACTTATATTAATCAGTTTGGTGATCATGGTTTAACTCTGACTGCCGGTCTTACTACGAATTATAATGAATATTCTGATTTATCGGGTGGCCGCAGTCAATTGCCAGGTTATGGTGTTTCCATTGGCGAAGATATAGATAAGTGGTGGATTACTATGATTGATGATGCTACATCAGCTACTAATGGTGGATCCCAATACAAACGTTTTACAATGTCTTATCTGTTCCGTGCATTGTATAACTATAAAAATCGTTATTTGCTGAATGCTTCTTATCGTCGTGACGGTTCTTCCGTATTTAAGAGAACAGGAAATACATGGGATAATTTCTATTCATTCGGTGCCGGTTGGGTTATGAGTGAAGAGGCATTCATGAAGAAACAGAATGTAATCGATTATCTGAAGCTGAAAGGTTCATGGGGTGTTTTGGGAAGCCAGAATACAGGAGGTTCCCACTATCCGGCCTACCCTAATATAACAAGTTCGGGTTCTGCTGTCTTTGGTGATAATGTTATTGCAGGTAAGGGACCGGATAAACTGATTTCACAGACATTGGGTTGGGAGCGTAACTATTCATGGGAAGTTGGTTTTGATATGCATCTGTTGGATGGTCGCATGCAGATTTCTCCTGTTTATTACAATAAGACAACCAAAGACTTGCTGACAAGTGTTCCCGGTCTTTCAGGTACGGTTCCTGCATTGCAGAATACAGGAGAGATTCGTAACCGTGGTTTTGAGTTGGCAGCATCCTGGAGCGATAAAATCGGTGAAAACTGGCGTTATGGTGTTTCAGCCAATCTAACGACTATTGATAATGAGGTCGTATCATTGATAAGCAAGGATTATTCAATAATTAATGGCGTTTCTCGTGTATCTGAAGGATATCCTATCGGCTACTTCTATGGATACAAAGTGGCAGGTGTTTATCAGAATGAAACCGATATCGAAACTTCAGCACCTAACCAGGTAGCTTCTGTGAAGCCGGGCGATTTGAAGTTTGCCGATGTAAATGGTGACGGTATTATCTCAGAGAAAGACCGTACTATGATTGGTAATCCTACTCCGGATTTTACTTATGGTTTTAGCGTAAATCTGGGTTACAAGAATTTTGATTTGAGTGTAGATATGATGGGTGTTTATGGAAATGAGGTTTATCGTAACTGGGATAGTAGTGCTTATGCACAATTCAACTATCGTACAGGGCATTTGAACCGTTGGCATGGTGAAGGAACATCCAACTGGGATCCGATTCTTGATCCATCCCGTTCTGTAAACCTGGAAGCTTCTTCTTACTATGTAGAAGACGGAAGTTTCTTCCGTATCCGTAACATAGAACTGGGATATACCTTTGATCCCCGTTTGTTGAACCGCATCAAACTGCAATCTTTACGTATCTATGGTAATGTGCAGAATCCTAAAACATGGAGTCGCAATACCGGATATACTCCTGAAGTTGGTGGTAGTGCAACAGCGTTTGGTGTAGATGGTGGAGGTTATCCGATGCCTGTAGTTTATACATTAGGCTTTAACTTATCATTCTAAACATGAAATCTAATAAAAGAAAAACGATCAGTATGAAAAAGATATTTTATTATGTGATGGCTTTGGCATTGGGATGTTCCCAGATGTCATGCAGTGACCTGTTAGATCAGAAACCGCAAGGAGTATTGACTGAAGATGACCTGACTGGTGGTACTTACGAAACACAGATTTTTAACATGTATGCTTTGCTTCGTGGTTATCATATTGTTTCCGGAAATACGGCATTGGCTATTCATGGTATGCGTTCGGAAGATGCGGAAAAGGGTAGTACACTGTCTGACGGATCTGCAACAGGAAAAATGTTTGATGATTTTGAATATGCTGCAAGTGACGGCATGATAAAAAGTTACTGGAATGCCAATTATACCTTGATTCATAAAGCAAATGATGTATTGGAGGAGATGAAGTCGAATCCTTCATTGACAGGCGGTGACTTAGTTAATAAGGGTGAAGCTTTATTGATGCGTGCTTTCTGTTATTTCAATTTGGTACGTGCTTTTGGCGAAGTGCCCTTGATTGATTTTAAAGTAGGGAGTGTAGCAGATGCCAATATTCCCAAATCTTCTGTAGATCAGATATATACTTTGATTGATGAAGATCTGACAAATGCAGAATCTTACTTGCCGAGGACTTGGGAAGCACAATATGTCGGTCGTCTTAGCTGGGGAGCGGCTCGTGCCTTACATGCCCGTACTTATATGATGCGTAATGATTGGAACAATATGCGTGCGGCAGCAGAGGACGTTATTTCTTCCGGTTTATATAATTTGAATACACCTTATGAAGATATTTTCCGTGAGAAAGGTGAAAACTGTGGTGAGTCTGTTTTGGAACTTCAATGTACTGCTACTGCTGCTCTTCCGGGATCCAACGAAATTGGTAGCCAGTATGCTCAGGTACAGGGCTGCCGTGGGGCCGGTGAATGGAATTTAGGTTGGGGCCAACATACTCCTACTCAATTATTGGCTGATGCATTCGAAGAAGGTGACCCGAGAAAGGATGAGACTTTATTGTATTTTATTAGAACAGGAGAAGATCCTTCGACCATTCCTGCAAATAAGCCTTATGGAGAAAAACCGGTTGCCAATGCCGATGTGATAGCAAAGTACTTTAATAAGAAAGTGTATACAGATCCGGCTTTGCGTGAAAAGTATACGAAGAGTGGGTATTGGGTGAATATTCGTCTGATCCGTTATTCGGATGTCGTACTGATGGCTGCGGAAGCTGCTTGCGAACTGGGTGATAATACAAGTGCAAGAAGATATCTTGAGATGGTACGTGCCCGTGCCCGTGGTACGAATGCTAATATCTTGCCGGAGGTTACCACTGATAATCAGAGTGAATTGCGGGAAGCTATTCGTCATGAACGCCGTGTTGAACTGGCATACGAGGATTTCCGTTTCTTTGATATTCGTCGTTGGAGAATAGCCGAAGATGTTTGCAATGAATATATTCAGGGGTATGATGTGACCAAAGGTAAAGATGGTGGTTTTTATACCATTGTTAATGTGGGCGACCGTATGGTATTTGAGAAAAAACACTACCTGTTTCCGCTCGCTACGGCAGAGATTCTGATGAATCCGGCACTTGAGCAGAATCCGGGATGGCCTAAATTATCAACAGCAACGAATTAATAAATTGAATGGGAATTATGAAAAAATATATCTATTTATTTTTTATGCTAATGTGCATAGTAAGTTGCGAAAAGCCTGAAGAGGGCCTGGTAGCTGAGAAAAGCGTGAATGCTGATATTGTCCGTTTCCGGATTTACCAGAATCAGAATGTCTTTTTTGATGGCACAATTGACCAGGAAGGAAATACCGTACAGGTTACTATACCGGAAGGTATAGACAAGTCTGCTATCAGACCGCAAGTTTTGGTTTCAGCAGGAGCCGTGGTGACTCCTAAATCGGGGGAACTGCAAGATTTCACTAACCCTGTGGAATATAAAGTGGTCTCTGAGAATGGAGAGAATACAAAAACGTATATGATTACAGTTAATTATTAAAGAGCAAGCGATATGAAACGATATTTTATAGCACTGTTCATTTTGCCATTGTTACTGGTTGCATGTGACGATGATAAGCTTGAAATGATGCCACCATACATTTTCTTCAATTATGATGTAGATACGTATGTGATGGATATTGATAATCCCAATTTGGCAGATTTCACCGTTAAAGGAAGTATTTCCGCTCAAGGCTCTTTCGGCTCATTCGTTATGGGAGATCAAGAGTTGGGAAAGGAAGAGTTGGGAGATAGCCTTAACAGGCCGTTTGAGTATATTGTTCCGCTTAAAGGTAAGACAGCGGATTTTGATGTACCTTTTGTGCTGACTGATAGGATGGGAAATACAGTAACTAAACCATTTCATTTCCTGGCTTCTAGACCTATTGAGTCTTATCAGGTTAGCATGGGAGCTCAGTATAATCCTTATTTAGGATTCTTCTTTTCCTTTGAAGATCAGAAAGTTTATTCTGTATCTGAAATGATGAAAATGCCTAATCCTGACGGATTCTGTTTTGGCTACAATATCAATAAGAAGCAACCCATGTTTGTTTCTCCGACAGAACTCATTAATCAGACTGTCCTATCTGATTATAAAGGAAATCGTATTGCTAGCTTTGTTGGGGTTGTTGCTGTTGATGGGCTGAATTTTACTAAAGAAGTTTTTGATAATATGAAGAACGATGCTTTGATGTGTAATCTGAACCCTATTGAATATGGTACATTTACTAATGTTGTTATAAGTGAGGGGAAAGCTTACTTATTTAAGAATGAAGATGATTCTCTTAGAGGTATTATATTTGTTCAATCTCTGGAATCAGGGGTAAGCGGACAAGTACAGTTAGCAATAAAGATGCAGAAAGTTAATTGATAGAGGTAACAGATTAGCAATTTATTGATTAAATGGTAGTGAGAGTCATTCTCGGCTTATAAATTAAGTTGAAAATGACTCTCTTTTGCTATTTCTTTGGTTATATAATCGAATGAATGTATGAAGAAAAGATGGATAATATTGTGGCTGAGTGCGATGACTTTAAATGTTACCGCTCAGAATGAACCTTATAAGAATCCTGAATTATCGCCTTCTGAGCGTGCATGGGATCTACTGAAACGTATGACCCTGGAAGAAAAAGTAAGCCAGATGAAAAACGGTTCTCCGGCTATTGAACGCCTCGGAATACCTGCATACGACTGGTGGAATGAAGCGTTGCATGGAGTGGCACGCGCCGGCAAGGCAACGGTTTTTCCACAAGCGATAGGGCTTGCCGCTACTTTCGATAATCAGGCTGTTTATGAAACTTTTGATATCGTCTCTGATGAAGCCCGTGCCAAGTATCACGACTTTCAGCGCAAAGGCGAGAGGGATGGTTACAAAGGGTTGACTTTTTGGACTCCGAATATCAACATTTATCGTGATCCGCGTTGGGGACGTGGTATGGAAACTTATGGAGAAGACCCTTATCTGACTTCGCTGATGGGGCTGGCAGTAGTAAAAGGTCTGCAAGGTGGTGGTACCGGGAAATACGATAAAGCACATGCCTGTGCAAAGCATTATGCCGTGCACAGTGGTCCGGAATGGAACAGACATAGTTTTGATGCCAAGAATATTTCCCAACGTGATTTATGGGAGACTTATCTACCCGCTTTCAAAACTTTGGTGAAGGAAGGAAAGGTGAAGGAGGTGATGTGTGCCTATAACCGTTTTGAAGGGGAACCCTGCTGTTCGAACAAACAATTACTGATTCGTATCCTGCGTGAAGATTGGGGATATGATGATATAGTCGTTTCGGACTGTGGAGCTATTGGTGACTTTTATTATCCCAATCATCATGAAACTCATCCGACAGCTGCCGCTGCTTCGGCCGATGCGGTTGTATCCGGTACGGATTTGGAGTGTGGCGGTAGTTATTCTTCTTTGAATGAGGCTGTACGGAAGGGATTGATTTCAGAAGAAAAGATAAATGAATCGGTCTTTCGCCTATTGCGTGCTCGTTTTCAGTTGGGTATGTTTGATGATGATGCACTTGTATCTTGGTCGGAGATACCTTACTCGGTTGTAGAGTCAAAAGAACATGTGGCCAAGGCTTTGGAAATGGCGCGTAAGAGTATGGTGTTACTGACTAACAAGAATCATACGCTGCCTTTAAGTAAATCTATCCGTAAGGTGGCAGTGCTGGGACCTAATGCTAACGATTCTGTGATGCTTTGGGCTAACTATAATGGTTTTCCGACAAAATCTGTCACTATTCTTGAAGGCATTAAAAGTAAACTCCCGGAAGGAACGGTGTACTATGAGAAGGGGTGTGATTATGTAAATACTCAAACTGTATTTAGCTATTTCGACTGCTGTTCCTATAATGGCAAGAAAGGCTTTAAGGCTACTTTTTGGAATAATAAAGAACTGAAAGGCGAAGCCGCAGCAACGGGGCATTTCAGCGAGCCGCTTAATTTTGGCAATGGAGGTAACACGGTGTTTATGCCAGGAGTAAAGTTGAACAACTTTTCAGCACGTTTTGAATCGGTATATACTCCGAAGGAATCAGGTGAAGTATCTTTTATTATCTCTGCTGATGACGGTTCCCGTTTGTTCATTGACGGAAAAGAAGTGTACTCAGACTGGCATGACGGACCTGCGAAAGAGCAAATGTATCGCTTGAATGCTGTGAAAGGGAAGAATTACAAAGTTGTATTGGAATATTTTCAAGCTGGTGGAGAAGCCTCATTGAAGTTTGATATAGGTATTAAGAAAGAAATTAATTATAAAGAGGTAGCGGATAAAGCAGCTGAAGCTGATGCTATCATTTTTGTAGGCGGACTTTCTCCTACATTGGAAGGTGAAGAAATGCCTGTGGATCTACCCGGTTTCAGAAAAGGTGACCGTACTAACATTGATTTACCGCATGTACAAGCGGAAATGCTGAAAGCCTTGAAAAAGACAGGTAAACCGGTTATTTTCGTATTATGCTCCGGCAGTACACTGGCGTTACCTTGGGAAGCTGAGAATCTGGACGCAATCCTGGAAGCATGGTATCCCGGTCAGCAAGGGGGAACAGCTGTGGCCGATGTCCTGTTTGGCGACTATAATCCTGCCGGACGTTTACCGCTTACCTTCTATGCTTCGAGCGATGATCTCCCCGATTTTGAGGACTATGACATGAGTAATCGTACCTATCGTTATTTCAAAGGTAAAGCCCTGTTTCCTTTCGGACATGGTTTGAGCTATACTATTTTTGATTATGGTAAGGCCAAAGTGGACAAACAAAACGTTCGTGCAGGTGAAGGAATGACTTTGACAATACCTTTGAAGAATACCGGTAAACTGGATGGCGATGAAGTGATACAAGTTTATTTACGCAATCCTGCTGATAAGGAAGGACCGATTAAGACTTTAAGAGCATTCCGTAGAGTTTCCCTTCCAGCCGGTCAGACGGAAAATATCCGGATCGAATTACCCGCTTCGACATTTGAGTGTTTTAATCCGTCTACCAACCGGATGGAAATTCTTCCCGGAAAGTATGAGTTGCTCTATGGTGGAACTTCGGATGAGAAAGCCTTGCAGAAACTTACGATTACAGTAAAGAAATAAAAATCAGAACCTACTAATATCTAACACGAATATTTATGAAAAAGTATTTTCCTTTATTTTGGGTCTTCTACCTGCTTTGCGCTTTTTCGGCTCATGCAGGAGAAGGAAGATATACTATTCCGTTGACGGGAGGTGGCTGGTCGCTGTGGCTCGATAAAGAAGCGAGCTGGCAGAATGACCGCCTTTACCTTCCTCATGAGATAACGGATTTGTCATTGTTGCCGGTAAATGTCCCCACAGGTGGTTGGCAAACCCTGAGTCATAATCCCGATGCAGTTCCTGTCGAGGTACCGGGTACGGTGGAAGAATATCTCACTGTTACTGATAATCCTCGTCCGGAGAACTTTCGGGGAGTGAGCTGGTGGTATCGTAAAATTACGATTCCGGCAGATCAGCAAAAGAAACGCTTTATAATTTACTTTGAATCTGTCCGGATGCGCGCAGAAGTTTATCTTGACGGTAAGCTTGTGGCCTATGACCTGATTGGTGAAACACCTTTCCATGTGGATATTACCGATGAAGCAAAACCCGGAAAAGAGCAGTTGTTGGCGATACGTGTCACCAATCCCGGAGGTAATTTCCACTGGCAGGATTTCGACATAATGAAATGGGGAGAATACAATATTCCTCCTTCGAGAAGCTTCACCGGAATTATCGGCAGAGTCAAGCTGGAGAGTGTGAATCCGGTTTTTATTTCTGATATCTATATGCAAAATACGCCTGAGCTGACTAAGGTGAATGCCATTCTGTCTTTCACTAATGAAACATCTTCCAGCGTGAAGCAGGATGTGGAGCTGATAGTGAATGAAAAAGGCAATCCTGATAAAGTCGTATTCCGGCAAACCTTGAAGGCTATTTCGTTCCCCGCGGGAAATCATGAAGTGACAATTCCTGTCAATGTTCCCGATGCCAAATTATGGGATCTCTCTACTCCGGAACTGTATACTTGCAATGTGTTGATAAAGAAGGGCAAGAAGACGCTCGACCAGGATAAGAAAGATTTCGGTTTCCGCTGGTTTACTGTAGACGGTGTCGGTAAGGATGCTGTTTTGCGTCTGAATGGGCGGCGCATTATGCTGAGAAGTGCGATCAGTTGGGGTTACTTTCCGGTGACGGGATTGATAGCAACAACCGAAATGGCTGAGAAGCAAGTACGTACTGCTAAGAGTCTGGGCTTGAATATGCTGAATTTTCATCGTTGCATAGGTAGTCCGGTTGTTCTTGAAAAGGCGGACGAACTGGGATTGTTATATTATGAAGAGCCGGGGTCTTTCCACTCAGCCAATCATGATCCGTTTATTCGTACCATAGTGAATGAGAAACTGAAACGAATGGTATATCGGGACCGTAGTCATCCGAGTTTGGTTATCTTTAATCTGATCAATGAATTTGGCGGGCCGTTGTCGCAAGATAAAGCGCTTGTTGCCAAGCGCATGAATGATATGCGTGAGGCACATGCCATTGATCCCAGTAGAATCATGTCATTCACATCCGGCTGGGCAGGTAGTGAAGATAAAGAAGAAGACTCCAAGGCGCACATGTTACCGTTTGATACTACTCTGTATCGGAAAGGATGGTATGATAATCACCGTGCCGGAGGTCCTGAAACCTGGGTTGAGAATTATTATAAAGGTCCTAAAGACAATATTATGTACACCAGCAACCGTACGGAAGTTTATCTGCGCGGTGAAGAGGGTGCCATATCTACTCCTCCTCGCATCCAGATGATATACGATCAAATAAAGAGCACGGGTAAAACAGGTTGGGACGGTCTGTTCTGGCAGAGCCAATATAAGGCTTTCACTGATTATTTTCAAAAGAAAGGACTTGCTCCTCACTTTGGTAGCCTCGATGCTCTGACACGTGCAATGGGTAATGTCTCTTTTGAACATCAGGGAAGACGTATCGAAGGTATGCGAATGCAGAACCTGGGCGATGCCTATATGGTGAACGGTTGGGAAGCGATGCCCTATGACAATCATTCCGGTATTGTGGATATCTATCGTAATCCTAAGGGAGATTCTTCTGTTTTGGCGTACTATAACCAGTCGCTGTATGTAGCCGTTGCTTCACGCAATCAGGTTGTTAAGCTTCCAGGCATAGCGACGGTAGACTTTTACATAGTGAATGAGGAAAACTTGAAAGGCGCTCATACGCTTGACATCAAACTGATTGCTCCCGATGGAAAAGTGGTTTATACCAGAAATGAAGAAGTAAACATTAAGGGTGGCGAGAACTTTGGCCAGCTTTTACTGGAGAATGTAGAGATTCCTATCAATGGAATGGCAGGTACTTATCGCGTAGAAGCCGGCCTGAAAGCAGGCGGTCAGGAGATCTTTGCTTTGGGAAATGACGAGGTGGTTGCTGTAAGCTGGCAGGCAAGTGATTTGGCCGGAAAGGGTGCTTATTATGGAAGCAATAATGATAAAGTAGCCGCTTTTTACAAACAAGCCACCGGTAAGGAACTTCCGGCGTTTACTTCTGAAATGGGAAAGCTGGACTGGCTTGTTGTTAATCGTTCATCACTGGATGAACCGGTTGTGATCCCTTCGGCTTATTTCAAGGATAAAGATGGAAAGTCCAGTTTGAAGGCTACTTGGTATAGTGAGGCAGATATGAACATTGTAGCAGCTGTAAAGAGTGCTACAGAAATTAACCGGACTTTCGTAGACGGTGCGCAACCTGATGAGTCGGTTCCTGCCAATCAGCCTTTCTCTGTTGTATGGGAGGGAGAGATCTATCCGCCTGAGTCGGGGCAGTATCTGCTTGGTGTTGAAACGGATCGTGGAGTACGTATGTATGTGGACGGCCGGCAGTTGATTGATGAATATTATAATGAATCTCCCATGAAGCAGGATAGACCTGTGGTGATGGAAGCGGGTAAACCGGTGAAAGTTAGGCTGGTGTATCGACAAACCCGTCAGTCCGGCCAGATACAGTTGAAGTGGTCTCAACCCAGTGCTGCTACCATAGCTCCGCAGAAGTTGTTTGAGCGGGTAAAGAATGAGGGTACCACATTGATTCTGCTTGGCTCCACTGAAACCTGGATGAAGTCTGTTGCTGAATATACGAATACGGTATACAACGGTTATTATAATGTTGGGAAAGACTGGATTGGAGGAATTCATTTTGTGAAGAAGCATCCTTTATTTGAAGGCCTTCCGGTGGACGATGCTTTGAATTGGCCCTATCAGGTCGTAGTAAAGAATGGGGATCGTAGATTCGGCTTCCGTATGCAAGGAGAGGAGTTAGTGGTGGGCTCTTATCGGAGTACTCCGTTTGAATTGGGTACAGCAGTGGGAGTTATTCCTTGCGGAAAAGGGAAGATTATTTTCTCTTCTCTGGATATTGCTGATAATTTGAGTGATCCGTCAGGTCCGGCAGAAGTGGCTCGAAAGATTTTGTGTAACTATATTAAATACTCTTTGCGTTAGGAATGTAAGTTCACCACAGATAATACAAATCACCACAGATTACACAGATTGACACAGATTGATGAATTATTTCGTTGATTATTAGATCTATGAATCTGTGTTAATCTGCGTAATCTGTGGTGAGTCTTAATCCCTTTTAGAACAATCAATAATTATGAATCGAAATAACGAAACTACAGAAACGTTTTCTAAGTTGTGGGTAACAGCTATGATAACCCTAACGATGATGCTTCCTGTGAATGTCGCCTGTTCGCAAACAAAGCAGCAGGTAGCACAGCAAAGTATCAAAACTATTTATCCCACAAAAGACTGGGCCATATCCGACTTTGTTGTGACTGCCCCTGAATTTGGAGCTAAAGCTGAACCGGGATTTGATAATAGAGCTGCTTTTCAAGCAGCTATTGACGCTGCATATCAAAGTGGTGGCGGAGTAGTATATATACCAGCCGGAAATTATGAGTTCCGTAGTACGCAGGTCGGTACTAAAAACGTCAGAGTTCGTCAAGGCCGTTCGGAAACAAAGAAAGATTTTCATTTTGAGTATGTTCTGCGTCTCCACCCTGGTGTGCAGCTTCGTGGTGATTGGGCTGATCCGGCATCCCATAATGGGAAAGTCCTTGGAACAATTCTCGAAGTACGTGTCGGTAAAGACTCACCGAATTACGATGGAAGTGTTGAAAGCTGGTGGAACGACGGCCAGGCAGATAATGCGCTTCGTACCACCTATACCAGTATAGCTGATAGATTCATAGAGATGAATGCGGGCACTGGAGTTACTAATCTCTCTATCTGGTATCCTGAACAGGATATCCATCATGTAAAACCATATCCGTGGACGCTGTTCCAAACCCAGGGAGATTGTGCTACGATAGAACGTGTCACTCTTGTAAACTCTTACAATGGTTTTAATTCTGCTCCGAGTGAGTTACATTATGTTCTGAACAGTTATATGACGGCTCTTAATAAAGGTATCGAAGTGCATGTATGTACCGATATCGGACGCATTGAGAATGTCAGGATAAGTCCTGAATACTGGGCAAATTCCGGTCTTCCGGGAGTGCCTTCTCTTGAGGATGTAACAGCTTATACAAGGGCAAATGGCACGGGATATCAAATGCACCGTTCAGACTGGGAGTATGTTTCTTATCTGTATATATCAGGTTATAAAACAGGTGTGTGGATAGGGCGTGAACCCGGTTTTGCCGATGCTCCCAACGCTCAGTTGTATGAGGTGCATGTAGGCGACTGCGGTAACGGGTTGTACGTTGAAGATGTCAATCCGTATGGTATACTTATATCCAACTCATCCTTCGGAGCGGGTCAAGATGGTAATGCAGTGTATTTCTATAAGGATTTCAGCACTTCTGTACAATTCAACGGTGTGGATTTCAAAGGTTCTGTCGTAGGTGATGGCGACGGAGGGGTAGTATCGTTTGAAAGTTGTACATTCAGTGAATATAATGATTATGCTCTTAGGATGAACAGGGGTAATGTATTGTTGTCCCAGTGCGAATTTAAAAAGAATGCCGGGCATGTCTATCTCGGAGCGAATATGCATACCTTGAAATCGGTTAATTCGGGCTATAAATCTAAACTGAAGGTGGATAATCACAGTACTTCCGCTAAAGTGGAAGTTATCACAGGGAAGAAATACTTCTTTGAGCCCATTCCTAAAAATGTGAAAACAAATATCGACGTGCATCCAAGACCGGTATCGGATAGAGTATTGAAAGCGGATTTAGCGAGGGCGACTGGCTTTAATAATGATCGTCCCGTAAAAGACGTATCGGCTGATTTGCAGTCTGCGCTGGATGCTGTGAAAGCCGCTGGCGGAGGTACGCTCTACCTGCCGGCCGGAAGATATTTAGTGAATAACCCTATAAAAGTGCCTTCGGGGGTTGAATTGCGGGGATCATGGGATGTACAACATCACACACAAAGTGGTGGAACTGCCATATTTACCAATTATGATGGCGGAAACGCAGGAGAAAGCGGGCCTTCGCTCATACAGCTTGAAGCCCATGCAGGTATCAGAGGTATTACGCTGGCAC
>OMAW01000445.1_pt1 | contig 22795 bp, 27 predicted proteins | sample 1644731 | NCBI WGS metagenome assembly OMAW01 (sample SAMEA103958133, study PRJEB25191) | human gut metagenome | biome: human-associated habitat [ENVO:00009003]; feature: intestine environment [ENVO:2100002]; material: feces | place: Germany | collected 2013/2015 | reverse complement strand
GAAATGTATTTCAACAGGACGTTGTAGATATTCTCCGTGATTTAGGACATGAGGTCTATGACTTTAAAAATCCCCCTCATGGCAATGGTGGTTTCAAATGGTCTGATATAGATCCTAATTGGCAGTACTGGACAACAGCGCAATATAGAGAAGCCCTCAATCATCCGATTGCACAAAAAGGATTTGATTCAGATTTCAACGGTATGCAGTGGGCTGATGTCTGCGTTATGGTTCTTCCTTGTGGTCGGTCTGCTAACACAGAAGCCGGATGGATGAAAGGTGCAGGTAAAAGGGTGATGGTTTACTCCCCGAAAAAGGAAGAACCTGAACTTATGTATAAGATATACGACTTCATAAGTGACAGTATGTTCAGAATCAATGATGAGATAAATAGAGTATAACTGAATAGATATGAAGAAAATACTACTAGTTCTTGCTGCCGCCTCACTGGTAGGCTGCACTACACAGAAAGTAGCACATGCGACTTTCAAGAGAGAGTATAAAGAGAACCGCTTTACGAAACAATTTCAGCAGGCAGATTCAGTGTTTAACGAAAAATGCAAAGGATATGGGATGTGATTGTTGCCCTAAGTCTAATTACGGACAAGAAAAATGCTCTGCCAATAGAGCTTATAGGGAAAGTTTCTGCGGTGTATTGCTTGATAACGAGCGGGAGAAATGGGAAGAAATGTCTCCTCATCGAAAAAAGGCTATCGCCAAGCGTAGAAAGAAGAACAAAAACAAAAAAACTCACAGGAGATAATCCTCAAAACTATAAAGAAATGAAGCTAAAAGACATAGTAAGCCAATTGGCTAATCGAATAAACCAACCTCATGTAATAGAGTGCTATTTACGGAAAGTATATGCGAAAGGTTACGAAAATGGGAGAAAAGAATCCCCATGGCATGAAGTCAGTGAGGAGCCGAAGAAAGGTGAGCATATATGCGTGCAAGTTGGTAGCGGGAACTTAACATCATGGTTTGCTACATCTAATATCAGAAAGGATTTTGAAGACTATAATGTTATCAGATGGGCGTATGTTTCTGATTTAATCAAAACAATAAGATATGAATGAAGATAATGAAAAACAAGTATGTAGCAAATGCGGTGGTAGACTTGCACTTGTCACGGGTACTTTCTTCTACAGCCCTCATGCTGAACCTTATGAATCAGGTATCCTTGAAAAGTCCATTGTTACGGAAAGTGAAGTTTGGATCGGTGCTTTTAAGTGTGATAAATGCGGGAATATCCAAGACTTTTTTATAGAGTAATTTATCTAATGATATGCAAATATGAAGCCTCAGACAGAAAGTCAGATTCAGAAAGATTGTGTAAAGTGGTTTAGGGAGAAGTATCCTACCATTGAACCACTTTTTTTTGCTGTGCCCAATGGTGGTGCAAGAAATGCCTGGACCGCAAAGATCATGAAGGACGAAGGTGTTAGAAAAGGAGTTGCAGATTTGATCTTGCTTTTGCCCAGATCAGGATATGCATTCTTATGTATTGAAATGAAGAAGCCAGGCGGAGAACAGAGTGAGAGCCAGATCGTCTTTCAGAGATTAGTTGAGAAGGTAAAAGGAAAGTATGTTGTCTGTCATTCGATGGAGGAGTTTGTAAAAGCCATTAGAGAGTATATAGGATGAGTTATATTGACTTGATAAACCAGTTCTGGCGGATGAATAGGATTGAGCCGTTCACTCCTACAGAGGTGTGTTTATATTTCTATTTATTAAGTCAATGGAATAACAAGGAAAGAAATAATATCGTAGAAATTAAGACAAGAGATATTGAGAGGGAAATAAACATCACGAAAAAAACAATTTGTGTGACCAGAAAGAAATTAAGAGATCGCGGCCTGATCGATTTCAAGGAAGGAGAAAGAAGATCTTCTGCCCCTGTTTACCAGATATTATATAATGTCGAGGTAGGCAGTCCGATGAGAACAGCAGAGCCACAAGCAGAAACGGTAATACCGGAGGATATCGAAGTAGATGAGATACCGGCACCTTCTCCGGAACCTACCCCGGTGTTTGAAGAACAGAAGCCGGATCAGAAGCCACCCAAGAGAAAGAAGATTGAGAAGCCTTTAGATGAGCTGTTCAAGGTGGCAAAACCAGAGAAGAGAAAGAAAAAAGAGTTTGTCCCTCCTACCTTACAAGAGGTAGAAGATTTCTATTCTGGACTTGGAGTAGTAGATGCAGAGGAGAAGGCACAACAATTCTATTTTCATTATGATAGTCTGGGATGGCATACGGCTTCGGGAGCCGTGATCTGGCGTTGGGACTCATTAGCAAACAAATGGTTATTGAACGATAAACAAAAGGAGAAACAGTATGAAAGCAATCGGAGCTGTAGCAAAAAGAGCGGTGAAGGAGATGGTTACAAGGAATCGCTCAATGAACGCTTTGCAGAGAGCGAGCGTAAGTTCTGGGAGAAGAACGGAGATCATTAAGTCCTTCGGTGGTCCGACAGAATTCGCCACGAGATTCAACCCTACCATTCAATGGAGGTTACGAGAGTGTGCTGCTGATTATGTCTCATGTAGTCAAATGAATTACCCTACGATGTGGGAGGTTCGTGAAGTGTATGGCATTGAAGTCTTGAGAGATTGGGTAGCGGTAATGATTGAGGATTTGAATGATTTTTGCAATGTAAGGGACAAGATGAAGTCAACGCAGAAGGATGAAGCGGCACATATTATCAGTTGCGAGTATGGCCATCTGAATATCGCGGAGGTTGCATTGTTCTTCCTGAAAGTAAAGTCAGGAACCTTCGGAGAGTTCTATGGAATCCTCGATACTGTCCGCTTGATGTCGATTATGAAGAAGTTCATGGCGGAACGTATGAAAGCATTAGCATCCTATTATGACAGGAAGGAAAAGGAAGATGCAGAGAGGGAGAGAGTGAAAAGGGAAGCCGAAGCAGTCCCACCCGAGATAGCCCGTCAGTGGATTAAGGAAGGGAAATTCTCTGAGACATTAAGTTTATTCTTGGGTGGGTCCCGATAGATTAATTAAGAGGTTGATTGTGTTATGAGAGCAAACGGATAGATGTGTATAAGCGTCTTTCTGTTTGCTCTTTATTGTTGTTTGCGTGCATTTGCAAAAAGATAAGAGAATGGAGATTTATACAAGTTATTTCGGAAAGCTTAAGCGATTACAGGAAAGTAATATTCTTCCAGTATCGATTAGTATTATCACTCCCCGTTGGTTTGGCGGGCGTACCTATGTAGAGTTAGCCCCCAGAAGAGGTATGTTAGGGCTTAGTTCAGATGAGTACCGTAAGGAATTCAGCAAGATATTGAAAATGAATTCTCCGATGAAGGTATACAAGGATTTGGAGATCATGGTAAGGAATGATAGAAAGGTAGCTATTGCTTTATTATGTTATGAGAGTCCGGAGAAATTCTGCCACCGTCATCTGGTAGCGGAGTGGTTCATGGAGAAGTTAGGAATTGAAGTGAGAGAGTTTGATTATGTGCCTAAGATCGAGGCGCCAGTACCAGAACAATTAAATTTATTCTAAATGAGTATGAAGAAGGTTGATGAAGATTTCAATGTAGAGATCAAAGAGTTACCAATTGATTTATTGGTGGAGAACAAAGGGCAGATTCCCGGAGTGCCGAAGAATCCGAGGAAGATATCAAAGCGTAGGTTTGAGGAGTTGAAGATGAGTATTGAGCGTTCCCCAGAGATGAGAAAGCTCAGCGAAGTAAAGGTATACCCTTTCAATGGAAAGTATGTAGTTCTGGGAGGGAATCAGCGTAAGAAGGCTTACAAGGAACTGGGATATAAAACAGTCTTATGTAAAGTTCTTCCGGAAGACACTCCCCCGGAGAAGCTCAGAGAATATATCATTCAGGATAATAATGCCTTTGGTGAGAATGATTTAGATATCCTTGCAGAGAATTGGAAGGCTGATGAGCTTACCGAATGGTGTATCGGTCTGGAGATTTATGAGAAAAAGCCGGAGCCGGATGAAGTAAAGGGAGATATACCATTCACAGAAGTATTGAATGAAGAGCATAATTATCTGGTATTGTATTTCGATAACGAGGTAGATTGGTTACAGGCAAAAACCTTGTTTGGTTTAAAGTCCGTGAAGTGTCTTTCTACCCGTTCAGATGGTAGCATCCCAAAAGGAAGAGAAAAATATTCAGTCGGCCGGGTATTGAATGGGCCTAATGCAATCAATGAGATTCTTAATCATAAAGAGAAAGGGACAACATGATAGAATCTGGAGGAATAGCAATAGTGCTTATATGTGCGATACCGGTAGTAGCGATCATTTGTGCTACAGTGACGAGAATATTTGAATTAAAGTATGGAGAAAAGGAAGAAAGAGATGAAGATATCAGTTAATGCACCCAGTTATAAAAGAGCGAATGAAGTTCTTACGTTGGCTTATCTCCCATTCTGTAAAGTTTGGGTAGATGAAGGAGAAGAGGATGAGTATAGAGAGCATTATCCGGATGCAGAGATCATCTCATGTCCGAAAGGTATTCAGGGAAATGTTGCGAGGGTAAGGAATTACATCTTACGTCAGGAGATGGCAGCCGGTTATGATGTGGTTTGTATTGTTGATGATGATCTCTACCGTCTGGAGAGATATGTTAAGCAAGAAGGAAGCCAATTTGGATACATAAAAGAGAAGATAGAGACAGATGATTTCCTGATGTTCATAGAAAAGTATTCAATCATTGCAGAGGATATCGGGGCAAAGTTCTGGGGAGTGAATATAAACACTGATCCAATGGCATACCGTCATGCATCCCCATTCTCTACCGTCTCCCCTGTATTGGGTCCTTTCCAGTGTTTCATGAAAGGGAACAGGTGTTTCTACGATGAAGCCCTTCCATTGAAGGAAGATTATGATATGACGCTCCAGCAATTAAATCTGGAGAGAGTCATATTGAGATTGAACGCTTACCATTATGTATGCAAGCAGTCTGTGAATGAAGGAGGATGCGCATCATACCGAAACAGGGAGCGGGAGAAACAACAGATAGAAGCTCTACGCCAAAAGTGGGGTTCTGATATTGTAAAGATGGATACAACGAATAAAGGTCGTTCAAAGAAAAAGAAGTTGGAGGATTACAACCCTATTATCCATATACCGATCAAAGGGATTTAAGGGGCTCAGGATGATTTCTATTCATTATGTGATAAATGATAAGGTTGGAGGATGAAGACATGAAGAAAGAGAAAGGAAACGGAAATTTAAAGCCATTTGAAAAAGGTAAAGTAAGCCGAGATCAAGCGGTGGAGGCTGGAAGGAAGGGAGGGCTTGCATCAGTAGAGGCCAAGAAGAAGAAAAAGAAGTTGAGGGAGCTATGTGAGATATTCGGTGAGTTACCGGTATATTCTGATAAGGCAAAGAAGCTGATGGAAGAGATGGGTGTCTCAGAGGAGGACATGACTAATAAGATGGCAGCAGTTATCGGTGTATTCAAGAAAGCTGCAGCCGGAGATGTCCAGGCATTCAACGCTATCCGTGATATCACTGGAGAGAAGCCAAAGGATGAGGTTGATTCAAAGGTGGCCACAAACGTGACTGTGAATTATGTGAAGTCAGGAGCAAAGTTTGCGAGTTCAGAAGATGAAGTAAATGATGAGCGAAAATGAATTGTTTGAGGTGTCCGACCTTTTCATGGCGAATAAAGAAACCGAAGAACGTACGGTAGTCAATCAGGGAGGAACATCCTCAGGCAAGACGTATTCTATCATGCAGCTTCTTTTTGAGATGGCAATGAATGAGCCTGACCTTGTGGTTACGATTGTAGGTCAGGACATACCCAACTTGAAGAAGGGTGCATATCGTGATGCAAAGACTATCCTAAACCAGTCTCCTATTCTACAGGTTTGGTTCCCGTATATCAATGAGAGCGAAAGGGTGATTCGGTGTATCAATGGTTCTGTATTGGAATTTACTTCATTCAAGGATGAACAGGATGCGAAGTCCGGTAAGCGTGATGTATTATTCATAAACGAGTGTGATGGTATTGCATACGGTATCTATTGGCAGCTTGATATGCGTACTCGCCGAAAGGTTTTTCTGGATTATAACCCGTCTGCTCGATTCTGGGTTCATGACAATGTGATAGGGAGAAAGAATGTGAAGCTGATCATATCTGATCACCGTTGTAACCCTTTCCTTTCTAAAGAAGAGCATGAGAAGATAGAGAAGATCGAGGATTATGAGCTTTGGAAAGTATATGCCCGTGGAAAGACTGGAAAGTTGAAAGGTTTGATCTTCCCTGAATTCCGGATCGTAGATCGAATGCCGGAGGTATTGGAGTGTAAGGGTAATTGGTATGGGTTAGACTTTGGTTATACCAATGACCCTACAGCATTAGAGAATATGAGGCTTGCTCATGGTGAGCTATGGGTTGATGAGCTATTGTTTGAGGCGGGATATGATAACCCGATGATTGCGCGAGTAATGAAGACCAACGGAATAATGCGGCGAGATGTGGTGATAGCAGATTGTGCCGAACCGAAGAGTATTTCAGAGATAAATAGTTTTGGATTTAATGTACGACCTTCATCTAAAGGACCAGACAGCATAAAGAATGGCATCCAGATTCTACAGAGGTATAAGATCAATGTTACCCGAAGAAGTACAGGAATTATCCAAGAGATGAAAAGATATAAATGGAAGGTTGATAAGAATGGGGTTATGCTGAATGTTCCAATCGAGGTTTGGAATCATGGAATCGATGCTATCCGCTATGTAAGTCTAAAGACCTTGAGTGCTCGTAGGGTTTCAAGTGGAGCGAAAGCTACCTATATGGAAGTTGATTGAGTTTACATAATGTCAGTTTTATATCATAAAATGAGAGTATACTATGAGTGAGGTATTGACAAAAAGAAAGATGATGAGTTTTGAGGAGTGGTTTAAGCTCCTATATCATGGGTATTTTGAACAGCCGTTTCAATTTGAACAATTGAGCAAGCCCGGATATGTAAGTGATAAGATAGTACCGAATGATCTGAATGATCTAACTTTCGGTCAGGTGGTAGAACTCCAAGGCATTCAGGAGGTGAATAGTATGTTCATAGTTCCTTTACGGGTGATTCTGGGAATGAGCACCGATGAAGTGATGCAGTCCAGTGCGACGGAGGTGGTCAGGTTCGCAGCATGGGCAGCCAGAGAGATGGAAAGAATAAACAAACTATTTGCATCAACGAATAGGAAGACCACCGATAAAGAGAGAAAGGCAGGTATTGAAAGCCTGAGATTCGGTATATTCGGGACAGTGGACTATTATGCTCAGCGTATGGGAATAAAAGATCATGAAGAGGTGATGTCTGTTCCCTGGATGAGAGTATATAAGTGTTTGCAGATTGATTCAGAGAAGGCTAAATATGAACTAAGATTGAGAAAAGTGTATGAAAGCGAAAACGGTAGAAAGTAAATTGAAGGAGATCGTAGAAAAGAAGTTCTCCGGGGTGTCGTATGTGTTCGATGATTGGAAAGCAATTGATCGCAAATTATCTAAGGTGTCATTGCCTGCAATTATTTGCGTTATGCCTATTTCTGGTGTGTTCACGTTCAACCATGGGCGTGTGAAGGATAAACCTAATTGCTATATTGTGTTCATGGATAAAGTGCCTAAAGATGCGGATGGTGATGAGAATGAGGTAATCTATTCATCTATGAAGGAGATGGCGAAGAAGTTTATTTCAGAAGTGAATAAATCAGGATACTTTGAAGCTGTCGAGGGCGATATTCCCTATGATGTAATCACAGAAAAGATGTCTGATATATTATCTGGTATAGGGGTTCCATTGTCGTTAAAGGAGTCGGCTTATAATTGCGTATGAGTAAGGAGAAACAGTTAGAGATAATCGGTGATGAGTTGGATTCGCTCATGCAGCGAGTTACAGCCAATCATATACGAGCCGGGCAAAAAGCATCAGGACGGACATTGCAGAGCATTAGAAAGCAAATATCAGATGCTGGTGGAGTGTTACTCGGTCGGGCTTATTTCGGAGTTCTGGAGACGGGTAGAAAGCCCGGTCCAGTGCCAGGTGGATTTCGTTTTGTGATACTGAAATGGATGAAGGATAAGGGAATCAGTGCCTCCCCTATTCCGTATGTCAGAGAGCCGAGCGCCAGATGGAAGCCGAAGTATACTCCACAGGAAAGAGGTGATCTGAGTTTGGCCGGAGCTATTGCATATCGTATCAGGAAGGAAGGTACAAGCTTGTACCGGAATGGAGGACGTGATGATATCTATTCAAATGAGATACCGAGGACGGTTGAGAACATACTTGATCGTATTATGACAGTATTCGCTAAAGATGTAGAATCAATAAATATAAATAGTATCAATGAGGAAGGAAGTGATTAACGGTACGACCGTAGAATATCCGGATGAAATATCTTTTTGTTTCAATCCGGTAGTAATAAATGTATCTGGATATACAGGATCAAGTATAGGGATGGCTGTAATAGATACACAGACAGGAAGTAGTCACACAGAAAAAAGAGAGATGTTTAGTTCTGGGTGTTTCTTTGATGCCTCGTTCTTTATGCAATCAGCTTTTGATTCAGTGGATTTTAAAGATGTGGATTATTCAGAAGCCAGTGCAAAAGATAGCAAAGTAGGAAAGCTATTTAAGGTTATATTGATTCTATATGCTTCGGATGGTTCTGATGATGGTAATTTCCAGTTTGAGACATTTGTTATTTGGGGGGCAATGAGGATCGGCGAAAGGTATAATGGTGAAAGAACATTAGTATGTTTCCGTAATCTGCCTTTTACGGTTGGCATGTATTCATCTGGTGAGGATGTCGCTAATGTCATTGTCAACGGAAAACAAACAGCATCCTATGAGTTATCAGAACAGAAAGTATGGAACATTGTACTTGAATTAGCAAAGGCAAATAGTGCAGTTATTGAGGTCCCTGGGAAAAAAGATGATTCAAGTGTATTCGACTATACGTTTGATTATACCTTCCATAAAGCTCTGAATGCTCCATCAAGGGTAAAATTGATATTAGATGATTGTACAGAGGGGATTTATCTCCGTTGGATAAATAGACATGGATTTTATTGCTATTGGCTTTTCAGAAAAGGAGATGAAAGTCAGCAAGTATCAGATGAAGGAGAGTTCATACGTAATAATATGACAGATTATAACTATGTGAATGGCTATCATGGAGGAAGTGGAAGACAACAGAGGAAGACAGGAAGTAATACTTTGAATATATGTGCTCCACTTGTGGATCGTGATACGTATGATTTCCTTTTTCAGCTCGCATTGTCTCCTGTCATTGATATGTATATGGGATTTGGCCCTGATGAGATAGACCGATGGATGGGTGTTAATGTGTCTGTTGGGACATACACGAAAACCCGTGCTGATCTACAAGATTTTATAGCCGCTATTATTTTACCTGAAACAAGAGTACAAAACTTATGAGAAACGATTTATTATTTATTGATGGTGAACTGGTGGATCTGGATGATAGTACCAAGATCACATTGAACTATAAGAGTAATCTCTTTACTGATCTGAGTAAGATTGTGAGTAATAACAGCTATACAATCAAGTTACCAAAGACGGTGAGGAACCAACGGATTATTAAGCATTCGGATTTGCCGGCATGTATTACGGATTATCCGAGAAAGTTCCATTCGGCAAGGTATTTCAGGAATGGGATTGAGATTATACCGAATGGAAAGGCCGTGTTTATGTCTGGATCAGATTCTTTTGAAATAGCTCTAACATGGGGTAATATTAGTTTGCTGTCTGGTATTGTCGAGGACGATAAGACCTTGAATGATTTGAAAGATAGTTATCCTGAATATTATATTATCTGGAAAAGAGAGATCAGTAATTATCAAGATTCAGCAAATTTTATCATATCTGATATGAACATGGGTATTAGGAACTATGATACAAAGAATTATATTCATCCATGTGTCCGGGCGAGTTGGATATTGGAAAGGATATCCCGGGATAGCGGTATCAATTTCTTATTTCCGGCAAATATCATAGATAATCTTATTAGCAAGCTCCTTGTTCCGATGTTGACCAAGAAAGGAAAGGGAGAAGATGATAATAATCAGTTTGGAATTAGTTATGAGTATGACAATGGAACACGACCAAATCATAATTATGGCTATGTTTTGAGCGCTTTAGCATCAACTTACAAGAAAACTGATTATTTGGAAACAGTTGGCCTTTATAAAAACAAATATGAGGGAATGAAAATATTGAAGAATAATACAAAGATTCATATTAGAGGGAGAATGTTCTGTAAGCAATCGCTAATCCCCCTTTCTATTTTGTCTTGTCATCTTTTATCTTTGCCCCATAATAAATCCATAACTTATGAAACAAAAGAACTTAACTTTAGATGCCTTTAAAAAGATCTATGCGGAATGGCAAGCCAGCGATACCACGATCCGTGAGTTCTGCCGCACCATCTGTTTTGACGAGGACAAGTTTTACTTCTGGAAAAAGAAGCTGCTTGACAGCCGGAATGCCTCTTCTGCCGGTTTCATACCGGTGAGCATGAGCCAGCGCAACGGTAAGATATCCATCTCCTCCCCGTCTGCAGCCCGGACATCTCCTCAGGATTGTAGCCCTCTTTGTGAAATCGTTTATCAGAACGGTGTTGTTATACGTATAAACCGTGAGATGACACTTGACATGCTCCGTTCCCTAATCCTTTTATGCCAGTAGCCTATGTTCAGTCTAAATGATTCCAACAGATTCTATCTGTACCCGTATCCTACCGATATGAGAAAAAGCTTCTATTCGTTGAGTGGTATCGTCACCAGCCAGATGGGAATGCATGTTCAAGATGGCAGCGCCTACATTTTTATAAACAAGGGGCTTACCGGCATGAAAATACTGCATGCCGAGTTTGGCGGGCTGGTCATATACCATATGAAACTTGAGCGTGGCATGCTCGCACTGCCTCATATTGCCGCTGACGACCCTTCCCCTTCCCGGGAAATCAACTGGTCGGACCTGATCATGATGGTGCGGGGCCTTTCTTCCGGGGATGTAAGGAAACGTTCCAGATGGGAACCGGAAAAAACGCTCCTGAATCCGTATAAATAGCGCCTTTCTCTTGCCCGTTCCCTCTGTTTTTTGTATCTTTATATCCGAAATAAAGAACAGAAAACATGCCGGAAAGCTCCATCGAACCATCCCTTGTCAGCCGGTTGTTGCTTGACCGTGACGCCGAGTACAGACGTGCCAACGCTGCCGAACAGCTTGTGGAGGAGTTGTCGGATGCCCGGGTGCTCAAGGAGAAATACGAGCGCCTGATCTCCGAGAAGAAGAGGGACATCGAAGAGAAAAGACGTATCATCGAGGAAAAGAACGAATATATCCTCCGGCTGGAACAGAAGCTGCTTTACCTGGAGCGCAAAATGTGGGGGGCGATGTCTGAAAAGCACCGCGTCCCCGATGACCCCAACCAGCTCCGTCTGGATTTTGAAAAGACCGATATGTCCGAAGAGGAGGCAAATACAGTCAGAAAGGCTCTTGAGGAGATAGACAGATACAGGAGCACCCGTACAGCCAAGGCGCGTGAGAAAAGAATCCCCGTGCGCCGGAAGCTGCCGGCAGAACTGCGCCATGTGGAGGAACATGTATATCCGGAAGGCTATATCGGTCATGAGGATGAATGGATACTCTTCAGCGACACGGAGACTTCCGAGCATCTGGAGCTGCAACCGGCCGAACTGTACGTCCGTGTCACCATCCGTCATAAAGGTATAAGAAAAGCGGACAAACTGATACGTACCGCACCCGTACAGGACGAGCCCATAGCCAAAAGCTATGCGAGCGCCTCCCTGCTGACAGACCTGATGGTGGGGAAATATGTCGACCACCTTCCTTTCTACCGCCAGATCCAGATGTTCAAACGTCTGGGCTTCAGCATACCTGCCGCCACAATAGAGGGATGGTTCCATGATGTCGCCGACCTGATGAGACCCGCCTACTTCCGGCTCAAGGAACTGGTACTGGCTTCCGATTATGTACAGTCCGACGAGACGACGGTCCCTATAATCAACAGTGAGAAACACCGGACGGTCAAAGGATATCTCTGGCTGGTCAGGGATGTGATGAACGGCCTGGTGTTCTTCTTTTACAATGAAGGGACACGGAGTGCGAAGGTGGTCCTGCAGCTCTTCAAGGACTTCCACGGGGCCATACAGACTGACGGTTATCCCGGCTACGGTATCCTGGAGAAACTTGAGGGAATCATAACCATATGCTGCTGGGCACATTGCAGGCGGTACTTTGACAGGGCGTTGTACAATGACAAGGCGAGGGCTGAGTACGCCCTGGCCCAGATAGGCATAGTATATGATGTGGAGGACATGGCCGACAGCCAGGAGATGGACCATGAACAGAGATGCGGATTGAGAAAACGTCTTGCGTATCCCGTTATCAGGGCTTTTGAAAAGTGGTGTATCACTGAATATCCGAAAGTGCTTCCCAAAAGTCCCATAGGCAAGGCCATCAACTACTTCCTGACCTACTCACGACAGCTGGCCCGGTATACAATCGACGGGCGGTACAAACCGGACAGTAACCTCATTGAGAATAGTGTAAGACCCGTAGCTTTGGGAAGAAAGAACTATCTCTTCTGCGGCAATCATGATGCGGCAGAGGATGCGGCGGTCATATACTCACTGATGGGATGCTGCAAAGTTGCCGGAGTGGACTTCAAAAAGTGGACGCTCCACTTCCTCAACCACATACATGAATATGACAATGACTACACAAAAGATCTAGCCGAATTGCTGCCTCATAATCTGAAAGAGCTGAAACTTCTTTAAAAGTGTAGGGAGAAATACCGGGATATCATTAAAAATCCGCAAGAATCAACCGGAAAACCGGAACTTTTTGCAGGAACGGCAAAGAAATCATCGTTTTTTTGCCGGATAACCACAGAAACTTCACACGGGATTAGCCAAATGCTTACAATGTTCTTTGACTTTACAGGTTCTACAATGCCCAATCCGAGGTTTGTTGCATACAAAGTTGTAGATGGAGCTGCGGAAGAGGTCTTCTCTGTTAGTTATATCGATTTGGAGAATAAAGGTAGCCAAACTTGGTTTGTTTCTTTTGAGTATGATGATTATACTACAGTATTATCTGCTGGTGATGTGATCTACTTCTCTTTCGCCGATACCGGATTCTTTACGAATAATTGGGGAATTACGACTTTTGTTGTTGGATTATTGGCGTTTACAGAAGAAACTTCAGTTTTTGAAGATGGTGTGAGTGATGGCTATTTCCCGATTATATCTAATTTACCAAGCGTAAAACAAATTGATTTCCTGAAGGCTCTTGCTTCCATGTCGGGTACATTCGCAGTAGTCAAAGATAAGGCTACAATACAGTTCGTATCAATGGATGAAGTAATCAGTAATAAGTCAAAGGCTCTGAATTGGACAAGGAAGGTCATTGCTTCATATCCGGAAAACAAGCCTAAAACAATCTCATTCTCCCTTGATGGTTTTGCTCAGAAGAATATGTATAAATGGAAAGAAGATGATTCCGTATCAGGAAGCTATGACGGTTATATCTATGTGGATGATGAGACTATTGAAGTCAGCAAAGATAGTGTAACTCTTCCTTTGGCAGCAACTGAAATGAGAGTTGATAAAGCATATATTCCACTCTATGAATATGGAGATAATGACGAAGTTGGAAAATTGGGAAAAGTTGAACCCCGCATATTATTGGAAATGAATAATAATGGCAAGTCAAAAGCAACGTTTAATGGTTTGGGATGGTCTACCTTATTGGATCGAAATTATCAATCATATAAAAAGGTGGTCCGTAATCCGGTTATCATTACCGAAAGAATTAGTATCAGTGATATTGATTTGAAAGAGTTGGATGTTAAGGTTCCGGTTTATCTGGGACAATATGGTAGGTATTATGCCCTGATCTCGGTAAAGTCTGAGGATACGGGAGTGTGTGAATGTAAATTGTTGCAGTTGGAGGTATAGTATGGCAAATAATGAAGATGAAAGAATATTGAGTATCAAAGTCAAGTATCAGGATGCGATTAATGGGATTCTGGAATATCAGAATAAACTTCAAGCATTAAAGAAAGAACAAGAAAAGTGGAAAAATGAGGTTGTTGATGGGACGAAAAACTTTAATGAATATAATGCTGCTATGGCAGACATTAAGATTCAAATGGCAGAAGCTAAAGACGGAATACGAGTATTAGAGAAGGAAGCAAGGAACAATCTTAAAACGCAGCAAGAAAATGAGGGTTCTTTGAAATCATTGAGAGCCGAACTGTCTAACTCAACAAAGGCTTATGATGAGATGAGCCGAACCGAAAGAGAAGGTGCAAAGGGAAAAGAATTACAAGATCATATTAATGCTGTTACTAATGAGCTGAATGAAGCCGAACAAAAGACTCAGAGATTTTATCGTAATGTAGGGCGTTATGAAGATTCAGTAAAAGATGCATTAATATCTTTGCAAAAGCAGATTCAAGAAGCGGATAAAGAATATAATAAGCTGGTAAAGACAGAAGGTGAACATGCGAAATCCACGAAGAAGGCAAAAAAGCATCTGGATGAGCTACAGCTTTCTTTGAAGTTTGCAGAGGAAGAATCAGGCAATTTGAATAGTTCAGTATTGGGGTTTGTCACTGCTGGTAATCCGTGGGCCATGACAGCGGTAAATATGGTAAAACAGCTTGGTAGTGTTCGTAATGGTTTTGTTTTGGTAAAAACAGGAGCTCAGATGTTAGGGAAACAGTTTGTCGCCCTGATGGCCAATCCTATTGTTGCGTTTCTGGCTTTGATCGCTACAGGTATATCTATTCTGGTGAAGGGAATAAAAGGCAGTGAGGATAATATGAATCGCTGGAGGGTTGCAATGGCTCCTTTGGGGGTGGCTTTGGATTTCATATCAAACCTTATCACGGGATTAGCTTCTGGCATACTTACTGTTATAGAAACTGGAGGAAAGCTGCTCGGATGGATCGGAAAAATGTGTGAGAGTATTCCGATTCTGGGTGAGGCGTTCCAGGAACAGAATCAGAAAATTCAGGAAAGAGTTGAGTTGCAGAAATCTCAGATTGAATATGAGCAAAAGACACGTGCTGAAGTAGTGAAAAGCGCAGAGAGGGAGAAAGCGATATCCGAATTGAGGGCGAAGGTAACGGATAAGGAGAAGTATTCAGCAAAGGAAAGAAAAGGCGCATTAGAGGAGGCTATCAAGTTGGAAAGAGAACAAGCGGATGAAAAGAAGCAACTTGCAGAATTGAATCTGAAGAATCTGGAGCTGGAGGCGTCACTTGCAGAAAATGATGCAGAGATGAATAATAAGCTGGCCGAAGCAAAAGCTGCTGTGATTCGTGCCGATATTGATTATAACAATAAGATTCGGGAAATGAATGCCCAAAGATCAGAATTAAATAATCAGATTGTTACCGAGGAAAAAACAAAAACGGATGCAGCAAAGAAAGCGGCTGAGGATGCAATAAAAATCCGGAAGGAAAAAGATGATAAAGAAATTGAAGCTATCCGGCAGGCAGAAGATGCCATGTTATCCCTCATTAAAGACGGCATAGAGAAGCAAAGGCGACAAATCATCCTATCATATAACAGAGAGATCGAGGACTTGAAAAAGAAGCTCAAAGAAGAAAAGAACCTCACTCAGAAAGCAAAGGATGCAATCAACCAAACGATAAAAGCCAAGGAACAAGAGAGGATCAATGAGTTGCAGAAGTTATCGGATGAAGAGGTACAGAAGAATATCGAGAAGGAAACAAAACGAATATCACTTCTTCTGGCTACTGTAAAGAAGGGATCAGAGGCTGAGTATCAGTTGAAGTTGCAGCAATTAATGAAACAAGAAGAGGCAGAACTTGCAGCAGCGAATTCTGAGATTGCATCAGTTGAAGAAAGAGAAGCTACTAAGTTGGCCATTCGCCAGAAGTATAATTTGCTCAATGATGAGTTGATGGAATCACACGACAATTCTGTGATCCAGAAACAGCAAAAAGTTTTGAAATTGGAATTTGAGACGAAGATTGCGGCCGCTGGAAATGATGAGGTACAAGTTCTCCAGTTGAAAATGGAACAGAAACGGGTAGAATTGGAATCTATACAGCAACTTGAAGGTGAAAGTATTCAGGAATTCAATCTCCGTAAATTACAGGCTCAAAATGAATATAATGATTCTAAACAATCACTCACCGATAAAGAGGTAGAGATTGAACAGACGAAGTATCAGGCAGTAGAAAGCATAGTTGGAGGATTAGGATCATTAACTGAAACGTTGGGTGAAAAGAATACTACTTTTGCCAAGCTATCAAAAGTTCTTGCTTTAGGAGAGATTGCTGTAAATACAGGAAAGGCTATTGCTGCAGGTGTGGCCCAGGCGCAAAGTGTTCCGTTCCCGGGTAATATGGCGGCTATTGCAACTACTATTGCAACGGTTCTGGCTAATATTGCAACGGCCACCAAGACCGTAAAAAGTGCAAAGTTCGCAAAAGGTGGTGATGTTGTCGGTCCTGGATCAGGAACGAGCGATTCTATTCCGGCAATGCTTTCCAATGGTGAAAGTGTTATGACGGCAGCGGCTACTTCGATGTTCTCCCCTATGTTATCAGCATTTAATCAGATGGGAGGAGGAATACCTATAAATGCAACTATATCCAATAACCAGACATTAGGTGAAGATATGCTCGCTAAGGCCGTAGCTAAGGGTATGGCAATGGCTCCTTCTCCTGTTTTGTCTGTGGAAGAATATACCACAGTATCCAATAGAGTTAAGTATCTTGAAAATCTTGGTAGTGTATGACGGTATTTGATTTGATAAAGGTGTATGAAGGGCCGATAAATGTGCTGAATGATGCAAATGTGAATCTTTCAGATGTTCGGTATATAAAGTTGTTCAATGAATATCTCCGTATGAAGAAAGAAGGTCATAAGCTGACATATATTGTAGCTTTCCTTGTAGATGAATATTCGGTTGGACAGGCTACAGTATACAGGATAATAGAAAAGTTTAGTAAGCCGGTGAAAGTGCTGTGATTCGTTTAATTGATGATTTAGAGGGGTATCCGATGGATATCCCTCTTTTTTTGCTATCACGCCATGATAGCCGTATAATGTACAAAAATTCGTTAGAGCTCTCGGTTGTCTCTAACTTTGTCCTAAAAGGTTAAGATATGGCAGTTCTAAAGATTTATAATGAAATTACCACAGAGGAAGATAAGCAGTTCTTGAAGTGGTGTATGGGTATGGATGGAGTTTGCTTTAAAGATATTGATGAGTTTCTTTCTGGGATGGATGAGAAAGACAACACAGTGGATATTCGTTTGCACTGTGATGGTGGTTCTGTTTCTGAGGGTTGGGCTATCTATGACAAGTTGCGTGCATCAGGGAAAGAGATTTCAGCTATAGCCGAGGGAAAGGTTGCATCAATGGCTACTATCATAATGATGGCAGCACCCAAAGAGCGGAGAAAGGCATATAAGAGTGCAAACATCTGTGTACATAATCCGTGGGTTCCCAGTTATGCTTTGGGTGATTCATTGACGGCAGAAGATTTAAGAAAGACTGCGGAAGGATTGCAGAAAGAACAAGATAAGATGCTCGACCTCTATGTGGAGAGATGCGAATGCAATCGGGATGAGATGCAAAGTCTGATGAATGAAGATAAGTTCATAGATACAGATCGAGCTAAAGCATTAGGTATCATTTCAGAGATAATAGCCCCAGCGTCAGCTAAGAAGGGCTCTAACAACAATAATTTTAATAATATGGCTAAAACAGGAAATGTTGAAGTGAAACAGAACTTATTAGATAAGCTTCTGGGAAAGTTAGGTTACTCAAAAATTGAGGACGTAGCTTTGGGTATGGATTTGAGTACAGCCGATGGCGGGACGCTGACGGTTGAAAGAGAGGAAGGTGAACCACAGGTTGGAGATGTGGCCAGTCCTGATGGTGAGCATGTAATGCCGGATGGTTCTATTATTGTGGTTGCTGATGGGAAGATAACGGAAATTAAGCCGGCTTCCAGTGGTGATGGTGAAGAAGGTGGATCGGATGAAGAAACAAGAATTACAGAATTGGAGACTGAGGTTGAGGAGTTAAAAACAGAAATAGATGAGCTGAAGGAAGAGCTTGAAGGCGCAAAAGCAAAAGCTAAGACCTCCTCAGATCTTGCAATTCTGAATGCTGTAAAGATGGTCGGAGGTGAAAAATGGCTCGCAAAGAATTGCAGCACATTCAAAGTGAAAGTCCGTACTGTATCCGGTGCAAATGCTCGTAAGGGAATAGAAGGAAGTTCGGAAGAGACTCCGATGGAGAGAGAGATTCGTGAGAGAAAAGAAGGAACGTATAACAAGAAAAAGTAATTTGACCTATGGCTAATTTTTTTGAGAACATCTCGGTGAACCCGAAAGATGTACAAGATTTGAAAGAATTGATTCCTCTTACCATCAATCAGGATGAGGAGTTCAATAAGTACACCACCTTGAAAAAGGTGAAGAATGGTGATCCGGTAGCTTTTATCGGAGATATGGATGATGTCGGTGTTGCTGGTGGAGGTTGTGATCCCGTATACCAGGAGGTTGGCATTGTGAATTCTCAGAAGCGCTGGGAGTTGGGTGATTGGAATATACCTATCAAAATCTGTTACGAGGCATTGAAAGGTTCGATTGCCGAGTATACTTTGAAGACAGGCACAGAGATCGGTGATCTGACCTCTACAGAGTTTATGACCTACATCATCCGTCCGGCATTAGAAAAGCAGATGATGAGAATGATCTGGCGTTTTGGTTGGTTCGGTAACAAAGATGCAAAGCATATCACCGATGGAGGTGTCTTGACGGATGATGTAAAGAAAGAGCTCTTTACAACCTGTGATGGTTTGTTTAAGAGAATCTTTGCTCAATGTGCCGCTAATGCTAAGCAAATTACAACCATTGCCGCCAATGCTAAAACAACGTTCTCTGAACAGAAATCTGCTATGTTAGTCCAGGGCGTTGCAACTGGAATTGTCGATACTATGTTGATGGATGCTGATAGCCGTATCACTGCTGATTCAGGATCTATGATTATGATGACTAAGTACATGGCTGATGCTTTGCATTGGGATGTAAAGAAGACATACCATGAGCAAATGGAATGGAAAACCATTTTTGACGGTTTCGACGTTGCAAGGTATGATGGAGTGAACATTGCCCGTATTTCTATCTGGGACAGATTCATTGGGGCCTATGAGAACAGCGGTACAAAGTTGAATCTTCCCTATCGTATGGTATTTGGTAACATCAAGCAGTTCATGGTTGGTACAGATCAGGATGCATTGATCTCAGACCTCGATGTATGGTTTGAAAGAAAAGAGAGACGTAATTACATCTATGCGCAGGGTAAGATGGGGACTTCCTTGCTTGAAGATGATATGTTCCACGCAGCTTATTAATTGAATTATGGCAGGAATTTGTGAAAGCTTATTAAAGGCTGATATTATTGTAGATTGCGATAATATCGTAACAAAAGGCTTTGAGGAAGATGGGATTATCATCAACCGGAAGCATGTTGATTTCGCTAAGACCGTATTCGGTGATACGAAGAATGTGATTAAAACACTCGTCTTGAAAAGTGGTATGAAAGGTTATTCGGTTGCATGCCCGGGCGCTACTCCGTTCACTGGTACTAAAACCTCTTTGTCGAAAGGTACATACAAGAATAAATGGGATAGTGAACTTCCTATTGTTGTTCTTGATAATGGTCCGGAGGTTTGTGAGAATGTGATTGAAGGGCTGGCAGATGGTTCTTTTGTTGTAATCTTGAAAAACAAACATAAGGGAGTCGATGGAAAATCTGAGTATCAGGTCTATGGCTATTATCAGGGGCTATCTGCAGAAACTGGAGAAAATGATAAGTATTCAGAAGATACGGATGGTGGTTGGTTAATCACCCTGAAAGAAACCGGTTCTCCGAAGGCTGCAATGTTCTATTTCAATACGGATGCTTCAACTACAGCAACACAGCTTGAAACCTTGAAAATAGCTGTTGCAGCATGACGTATCAAGAGGCTTTACAGTTAGCCGATGAATTGAAAGCCCGGTTTGATGCCGGGTTTTCAACATCGGAAAAAGAGAGCATTGCAAAGCTCTATGTTGAGGTCTTACGTAAAGAGTTGAAAAGAACGAATTGCAATGATTGTTATCGAGATGCTTTGATAGAAGTGTGTAACTATTTAAAACGAGAAAAGAAGATGAAAGAAAAATGTGCATATAGTTTGTTGGCTGGAGTGATCCTACAAGATTTTGAAAGTGGGAAGATATATACCAATGCTAATCTGACGGATGAAGCTGCAGAAAGTTATTTAAAGAAGTTTCCGAAACAGATTCAGATGTTTGCCCAAAAGCCAGAAAATTGGGAGGAACGAATAGGTAAGACTATCCCCGAAGATTTGAATGAAGAACTTGTGTCTGAAATCGCCGAAAAGTTGAAAGAAGGTATCACCAAAAGGCAGATCAGAGAAGATTACAAGGGTTATTTATTGGGTGAAAAGAAGCTCACGAATAAGCTGTTAGAATCGTATTTGAAAGCAGCTTCGGAGAAAGTGGATGAGGTTGAAAGTGATGATGAAAAATCAGAGGAGTAATGTATGAACGTAAAAACAGCAAAAAAGCCAGAGAGCCGTGTAGGTGTTGGTTATTCCCAACAGTTCAAAATGCAGACGTATGGTGAGGATAATTTGTATCCGCAGAATCTTCTCGCCATTACATCTGCATCAGGAACAGCGAGGCTCTGTTTGAATAGGTATGCGAAATTCATTGAGGGGTTCGGGTTCAAGGATACAAACTTCTCTGAATATGTCTTGAATAAGAAAGGCGATACATCCGATACGATTCTACATAATTTCAGTGAAGATGTTGCAAGGTTTAAGGGTTTTGCTCTTCATGTGAATTATAACGTATTCTGCCAGATCGTAGAGGTGCAACATATCCCTTTCGAGAATTGCAGATTGGAGGAAGAAGATGAGAATGGATATATAGGGCATATTCTAATACATCCAGATTGGAAGGGTAAGAAAACCAGAAATGGAAAGAGCATATTAGTGACTAAAGACACTGTGAAAAAAATATGTGTGTTTAATCCGGACCCGAAAGTTGTGCAATCACAGGTTGAAGCGGCAGGAGGAATAGATCAATATGAGGGGCAAGTTCTTTGGGTGTCATTGGATGGACCGAGCGTATACCCCACTCCGATCTATGATCCAGTTGTTACGGAAATGAGCACGGATGAAGGACTATCGAATGTTAAGAATAGAAATGTCCGTAATAACTTCCTCGTATCGTGCATGATTATTGCTAAGAAAGGAGCGCCTTCTGTTGATGTCGATGGGCAGGTGATAGAGAAGAAGATGATTGCTCCTGAAGATTTGCGAAAGTTTCAGGGAGATACTAATGGTAATAAAATTCTTTTGGTTGAGCTGGAAGAGGATGAAGATGAACCCAAAGTTGTTGCTTTCCCTACTAAAAATTATGATAAAGATTTCACGGTAACCGATGAAAGCACTGTAGAGCGGATTTATGCGCAATTTCATCAAGAGTTATTCTATGCTATTCGCATGGGTAAATTGGGTTTTTCTGGTGATGTAATGCGGGATGCCTATGAATATTATGCTGGTGAAGTAACCACAGAGCAAAGGTTCATAGAACGTGCCTTTGATCAGGTGTTCAAGTATTGGCATGAACCTGTGAATATATCACACGATTTTAGTCTAAGACCACTTAAATATATTGATTCAAATGGAACATCTGTTAACAGCTGATAATTGGAAAGAATACACGCGTGTATCATCTATTCATTTGGATAGTGCAGAGGTTGAGGTATTCATTGATGAATGTGAGCAATTATTCATTATACCGGGAATCGGAGCGGACATCTTTTTAAAGCTCGTAGGCGAAGAGTTGGACGAAAGGCAAAAACTTCTATTAGAAGGAGGTGAATATATCGATAAAGGTCAGAAAAAACACGTTTTTAAGGGTATTCGTCACACTTTGGCATATTTTGTTTACGCAAAAATGGCTAAGAATGACGGTTCTATGCTTTCAAGAGCAGGATTTCTACAACCTCAGGATGAATATGCTGCACGTATGGATGATAAAAACCGGATAAATCGGTATAATGATCTGATGAACGTAGCTGAGAGCTATTTATCTGGTGCATTGGAATACCTAAAGACATGGGATGATGTAAAGGTTAAGCCTGTTAGAGGTTCACGAGTTCGAATTATTGATATAGGGGATTAATGGATACACTTCGAATATTAAAAGAGTTGTCAACGCTAATTCGTAAAGAAACGAATTGGGGGAAAAATACGGCTGAAAGGGTTGGACGTACCCTTGTCGGAATAGTTGAACAATTGGTTGCAATGGAACCAAGTGCTCAATTTATAGATTTAGGAAGTATTCCTGAAGATGAATTTGATAATATAACGAAGCCAGGGTATTATCTGTATGCTATACAGGCGGGTAGCGGAGAGATAAAGGGCATACTCGTGGTTTCTAATGACGGGGATACCCGGCAGATACGTTATGAATATGATAGTATCTATACTCGCTCTTATCTGGATGAAGGGTGGACGGAATGGATGGACGAATTTGTCTACAAATTACGGAAGCATATTGATAATGATACGGTTTATTGGGATGACAGTAATCAAGTTATCAAAGCTAAGGGAGGTGTTTTAGAGACTATTTCTATACGAATTTCCATAAATCCGGCTAATGTTGGACAATGTACGATTT
>OMAW01000443.1_pt1 | contig 22848 bp, 16 predicted proteins | sample 1644731 | NCBI WGS metagenome assembly OMAW01 (sample SAMEA103958133, study PRJEB25191) | human gut metagenome | biome: human-associated habitat [ENVO:00009003]; feature: intestine environment [ENVO:2100002]; material: feces | place: Germany | collected 2013/2015 | reverse complement strand
GGCAAAAAGAGTGTGACGACAAGGCGGCCGAAGCTAAAACAATGTATAAAAACTATCAATCGGATTTGGTATTTCTTACCGAGGAAATGAAGGTAAAACGAGAAGAGGAAATCCGTGATAAGGAGACGGAGGTCGTTGAATTGCGCCGTAAGTATTTCGGCCCTGAGGGCGAGTTGTTCAAAAAGCGCGAAAGTCTTATGAAGCCTATTCAAGACGATATTTATAATGCCATTAAGAAGATTTCGGAAGATAAAGGCTACATGATGGTTATCGATAGAGCTTCTTCTCCGAATATTATTTTTGCGTCGCCGAAGATAGATATTAGTAATGAAGTGCTCACAAAGTTAGGATATTCAAAATAAATGCTTACTTTTGTGCCATTATTCATAACTTACAGTATAGAAACAAAAAAATTATAGTATGATTAAGAAATTTCTTTTCGCCGCAGTGTGCATTTGCTCTTTGAGTTTTGTATCACAAGCGCAACAAGCCCTTAAATTCGGTACCGTTAACTCTCAGGAGATTTTTATGTTGATGCCAGAGAAGGCAACTGCCGAGCAAACTCTTCAAGATATTAATAAGAAATATGAAGATGAGTTTGTAAAAATTCAAGAAGAGTTCACGAAGAAGTATAAAGAGTATATGGCATTGGGCGATACGATTCCCGAGACGATACGTGCTCGTCGTATGCAGGAGGTTCAAGATTCCCAATCTCGTATCGAGAGTTTCCGGGAAATGGCGTCTCAGGATATTCAAAAACAACAAGAAGCTCTTTTCGCTCCTATTCAACAGAAGTTGATGGATGCCATTAAGTCGGTAGGGGCAGAGGGTAAATTTACTTATATTTTTGATTTGGCTTATCCTATCGTTATTTATCAGGGAGCACCCAGTGAAGATGTGACTCCGTTGGTGAAAGCGAAATTGGGATTGAAATAATTATTCCCTCGTCGAGGGGTTGCGAAAAGGATGATAAGAACGTTATCATCCTTTTTCCATATTTATACTTCTAATAATGGATGCGACAAAAATACCTACTAATGTAGGTTCCATCGGAATTTTCGATTCGGGATACGGAGGTCTTACTATTCTCGAACAGGTGCGTAAAGGCCTGCCTCGATATGATTATCTCTATTTGGGGGATAATGCGCGGGCTCCTTATGGTACGAGGTCGTTCGAGATCGTATATGAATTTACTAAGCAGGCTGTATTTCATCTTTTCGACGAAGGGTGCTCTTTGGTTATTTTGGCTTGCAATACGGCTTCGGCAAAGGCGCTTCGTAGTATCCAGCAAAAAGATTTGCCTCGTCTCGCTCCCGATAAACGGTTTTGGGGGTTATTCGTCCGACGGTCGAGTCGCTTTCCGAACTGTCGCGTACGGGGCATATCGGGATTTTGGCTACACCGGGTACGATACAGTCGGGCTCCTATGAGTTGGAGATAAAGAAGATGTATCCCGAATTCGTGGTATACGGACAGTCATGTCCCATGTGGGTTCCGTTGGTGGAGAACAACGAAGCACAAGGGAGGGGAGCCGATTATTTTGTTAAGAAATATATCGACGAACTTTTGTCGCAGTCCGATGAAATCGATACGATAGTATTGGGGTGTACCCATTATCCGTTGTTACTCGACAAAATTAGGGCCTATCTTCCTCCGTCTATTTCGGTAGTCTTGCAAGGTCCTTTGGTGACCGACAGGTTGGACGATTACTTGAAACGGCATCCCGAGATAGAGAGTCGTTGCTCGAAAGAGGGCGGTTGCCGCTATCTGACGACGGAATCGCCTCGAAAGTTTTCCGAGGCAGCGACCCTGTTTTTGAATGAGCCGGTAGAGGCTGAGCATATAGTGTTGGGATAAAATATAGAGTTTTGATTATGGTAAAGAAAGTGATACGATCGGGTATTCGGGTCAATAAGTACATTAGTGATTCGGGTTTTGGCATCTTCTTTTCATTCGGGTCTTTACCTTGTCTTTTGTAGATAACGGCATAGTTATCATCTTTCAGATATTTATTGGCAAAGGCTACGATATCATTCTTGGTCAGTTTGGACATGCGGTTGAGGGCGGTAACTTCGTCTGCCCAGTCACTACCGTTTACGAATGACTGTACAAACATGTCGGCACGCGCATCATTGTTTTCCAACTGCTGCATCTGATACAGTTTGAAGTTGTTGATATTGGCTTCCAGCATCTTTTCGTCGAAGTCGCCGTCGCGGAGTTTCTTCAGTTCGCCCAGCATGAGGTCTTTCACTTCGTCCAGAGTCTGTCCTTGTTTAGGGCGTCCCTGCATCAACAGTGCGCTGTAATCGCTCATGGTCAGAGGATAGCAATATGAACTTAACGTCTTCTGTTGTTGTGTAAGGTCAAGGTCGAACAGGCCGGCTTGTCCGTTATAAAGTATCTGGGAAACCACTTGTAACGTTTCCACATCTTTGTCGGCCGCTCCGGGGAAGCGCCATGCAAGGGCAACGCTTTCGGCATCCGGGCCGATTACTTCACGTACAACAGGTGCTGTAATCGGGGTTTCTTTCGGCAGATCCAGTTTCGGCAGATCAGGATTGGGTTTCAAACCACCAAAATATTTGTCAATGGTTGCAATCATCTGATCGGGATCAAAATCACCGGAAAGACAGATAGCCATGTTGTTGGGCACATACCATTTCTTATAATATTCTTTGATGTTGGTGATTGAAGGATTCTTCAGGTCTTCCTGAGTACCAAGTACGGTTTGTGTTCCATACGGATGGTGTGGGAAAAGAGAAGAAAGTACTGCTTCGTAAACTTTGCGCGGGTCGCGGGTTAGCGACATATTCTTTTCTTCGTAAACCGTTTCCAACTCAGTATGGAAACCGCGGATCACGCAATTTTCAAAACGTTCTGCCTGAATTTTTGCCCAGTTGTCAATCTGATTGCTGGGGATATCTTCCGTGTAGCAAGTAACGTCGAAACTGGTGTAGGCATTTGTTCCGTTGGCACCGATGGCAGCCATGAGTTTGTCATATTCGTTGGGGATGGCATATTTGGAAGCCTCGTAGGAGATGCTGTCAATTTTTGCATAAATAGCTTTACGTTCAAGGCTGTCTGTTGTCTTGCGATAAACTTCGAATTGTTCTTCGATCTGGTCCAGCAAAGGCTTTTCAATCTCATAGTTCTGAGTACCGAAGTTTGTGGTACCTTTAAACATTAGGTGCTCGAAATAGTGAGCCAATCCGGTAGTTTCTGCGGGGTCGTTTTTACCACCTACACGTACTGCAATGTACGTTTGTATGCGCGGAGTTTCCTTGTTTACAGTCATGTAGACTTTCAAACCGTTGTCCAGAGTGTAGATACGCGCTTTCAGCGGATCATTGGGTACTGTTTCGTAGCTGTACTTCGAAGTACAACTTCCTAAGCTTATCGCTACCAGTAGGATAAACGTTAAACCAATTTGTCGGAATAGTTTGTTCATAAGCTGACTTATTAGATTGATAACTGCAAAAATATGCGTTTTTTTCATACCTTTGCACTCAAAAAGTAAATATTTTAAATAAGAAGGTTTATTTTCATAGATTATGATTACCATAGAACAACTGAAAAGCATTAAAGAGCGCACCGAGGCACTCTACCGCTATCTGGACATCGAAGGAAAGAAGATCCAGGTAGAAGAAGAACAGTTGCGCACGCAGGCTCCGGGCTTTTGGGATGACCAGAAGACGGCTGAGGCACAAATGAAGAAAGTGAAAGGTTTGCAACAGTGGATAGCCGGTTATAATGAAATAAAGACATTATCGGATGAATTGCAATTGGCTTTTGACTTCTATAAGGACGAACTTGTAACCGAGGAAGAGATAGATGAAGCTTATGCCAAAGCTTCCGTTGCCATTGATGAGCTTGAACTGAAAAATATGCTTCGTGATGAAGCTGACCAGATGGACTGTGTGTTGAAAATCAACTCCGGTGCGGGTGGCACGGAAAGCCAGGACTGGGCAAGTATGCTGATGCGTATGTATTTGCGTTATGCCGAAACCAATGGCTACAAGGCTGTCATTTCTAACTTGCAGGAAGGTGATGAAGCCGGTATTAAAACCTGCACTATCGAGATTTCAGGTGATTATGCTTATGGATATCTGAAAGGCGAGAACGGTGTACATCGTCTGGTGCGTGTATCTCCTTACAATGCGCAAGGCAAGCGTATGACTTCTTTTGCTTCTGTTTTTGTAACTCCGCTGGTTGATGATACTATTGAGGTGAACATCAATGTTGCCAATATCTCATGGGATACTTTCCGTTCCAGTGGTGCCGGTGGTCAGAATGTGAACAAGGTAGAATCCGGAGTTCGTCTGCGTTATCAGTTCAAGGACCCGTATACGGGCGAGGAAGAAGAAATCCTGATTGAAAATACGGAAACCCGTGACCAACCCAAGAATCGCGAGAATGCAATGCGCCAGTTACGTTCCATTCTGTATGATAAGGAACTTCAGCACCGCATGGCCGAACAAGCCAAGGTGGAAGCCGGGAAGAAGAAGATCGAATGGGGTTCGCAGATACGAAGCTATGTATTCGATGATCGCCGTGTAAAAGACCACCGTACTAACTTCCAGACTTCGGATGTCAATGGGGTGATGGATGGTAAGATAGATGGTTTCATTAAGGCGTATCTGATGGAGTTTGCTGGACAAGAGGATTAACTTTTATTTCTATATAAAGAGAATGGGTGTCACTTGATGAATGAAAGTGGCACCCATTTTTGTTTTCAAGAGCGTGAGGGGAAACGATATTGTTCTTTGTAAAATGTATTCTTTAAAAAACATTTCTTATCTTTGTTCCTAACTCAATAATTGCTTTTGCATGGAAATAGCCGAAAGCATAGAAGCCACTCGTCAGTCGGTTATCCGTATGTTTCAAGTTCTGGAACGTGCAGCTTTACTCATCATGCTGTATTCCGGGAAAAACAATATGCAGCAACTTGCCAAACCGGAAAAAGTTTATTTGGACAATACGAACTTGATGTATGCTCTTTCTTCCTCTGCGGATATAGGTAATATTCGTGAAACATTCTTTGCCAATCAGTTGAAACAAAATCATCAGATACCTTTTTCCGGGCAGGGAGATTTTCGGATAGATGATGTTTATACTTTTGAACCTTTTCTGTAGACTCATAATTCTCATTAAAATGCAGCTCGGCTTCATCTTGGCTTAGAGCGACGATAAATTACTTGTAGGTGGTTCGGGTATGGTTCAGATATTAGCTTGTTACAAATAAATTTCCTCTTTTCTTTTGGAATCTTCCCGAATTTCATGTTACTTTGTTATCAGTTGAACTTTAATACTAAGAACACATTATGGGAAAGAGTAAGAAAAAGGTTATGCATAGCCGTAAGGAAGAAGAACAAGCTAAGAAAGTGTTGTTGATTATTGGTGTATCTGCATTGATACTGGTGCTGGTGATGCTGATAGGATACTCGTTCTTAGGGAAATAACTAATAGATGTCGCAAGAAATAGAACGGAAATTCCTCGTGACGGGGGAGTACAAATCGAGGGCGTATGAACAAAGCCGTATTGTACAAGGTTATATCAGTAGTGCAAGAGGCCGGACCGTACGGGTGCGCATCCGTAACGGAAAGGGATATCTTACGATAAAAGGTGCTTCCGATGCCTCGGGACTCAGCCGATATGAGTGGGAAAAAGAGATTCCATTGAATGAAGCGGAGGAACTGATGAAACTTTGTGAACCGGGTGTTATCGATAAAACTCGTTATCTGGTGCGCAGCGGACGGCATACGTTTGAGGTGGATGAGTTCTACGGTGAAAATGAAGGTTTGGTAGTTGCTGAAGTGGAATTGACTTCGGAAGACGAGGCTTTTGAAAAACCGGATTTCATAGGGCGGGAAGTAACAGGCGACGTCCGTTACTATAACTCGCAACTGATGAAGCATCCATACACCGTTTGGTAAGGCCTTAATACCCTGTCAACAAGAAGTTAACTCCTTGTTGACAAACTCTTAACTTCTTGTTGACAGGAAGTTAACTCCTTGCAAATGGTTGCTAATCAAGTATATTCAGAGGACGAAATGGAGAAACTTTATGAATACCTGCCTAGAGAACTGGTGACCTTTGTATTGGTGACTTTGTTTTCTTTATTAATAGGACTTTCACAGCGGAAAATCAGTTTGAAGCGTGAAGGGGAGACAACGTTGTTCGGTACGGACCGCACGTTCACTTTTATAGGTATTTTGGGGTATCTGCTTTATATTCTTGATCCGGTGGATTACCGCTTGTTTATGGGCGGTGGCGCTATATTGGGACTGCTGCTGGGATTGAACTATTACGTTAAACAATCTCAGTTCCATGTATTCGGGGTTACTACCATTATTATCGCACTCATCACTTATTGTATTGCTCCTATTGTAGCCACACAACCCTCCTGGTTTTACGTGATGGTGGTTGTGACGGTATTGCTCTTTACCGAATTGAAGCATACTTTTACAGAACTCGCACAGCGCATGAAGAATGACGAGATGATTACTCTCGCTAAGTTCCTTGCTATCAGTGGCATTATCTTACCGATGTTGCCGAATGAAAATCTGATACCCGACATTAATTTGACTCCTTATACCGTCTGGTTGGCTACGGTAGTTGTATCCGGTATCTCTTATTTATCTTATCTGCTGAGGCGATATGTATTTCATGAGTCCGGTATTCTGGTATCTGGTATTATAGGTGGTTTGTATAGCAGTACGGCAACTATTTCTGTTCTGGCACGTAAGAGTCGCAAGGCACCTGCACAGGAGGCGCCGGAATATGCCGCAGCAATGTTGTTGGCAGTGAGTATGATGTTTCTTCGTTTCCTTATACTAATAGGCATATTCAGTAAGGCGATTCTTGCGGAAATTTATCCATACCTCCTTATAATGTCCTTCGTTACGGCGGGAGTGGCCTGGTATCTGCATCGGAAGCGTAAGTCGATTCCGGTGACGGGCGAAGAAGCTGAAGAAGAAGATAGCAGTAACCCGTTGGAATTTAAAGTTGCACTGATTTTTGCCGTTCTGTTTGTGATATTCACCATTGTGACACATTATACTTTGATTTATACCGGTACGGGTGGATTGAATGTCTTGTCGTTCATTGCCGGGTTGAGTGATATCACTCCATTTATTCTGAACCTGCTGCAAGGTTCGGGTGTTGCCGTTGTGGTGGTGACAGCTTGTTGTATGCAGGCTATCGTGAGCAATATTGCCGTGAATATGTGCTATGCGTTGTTCTTTGCCGGTGGGAAGAGTCCGTTGCGCCGGTGGGTACTGCGTGGGTTTGGTGGTGTGATTGCAGTGAATGTCTGCCTGCTACTTTTTTTCTATTTGCTATAAATTCCGCAAGAACGCTTACAAATATTCTCTCTAATCCCTTTTCTTTGTGCTTTTTTAACTCCGAAAATCTCGTAGGTAAAGAAAAAGAGCCTACTTTTGCCGCATTCATGTGACAAAATAGCTACGATGTACGTCTAATACAAAAACAGTCAACTAATATTCATCAAACAAACTAAAACAGAAATGAAAATTAAATGCCCTTTGCTGCTTATAATGCTGGTAATATCCTCATTGGTAGCGGCACAGAATGCGGCACCTCCATTTCAGATTAAAGGAGTCTTACTGGATTCTTTGACTCAAGAGGGAGAACCTTATGCCACAATCAAAATCGTAAAAAAAGAAGCGCCTGCCCATGCATTGAAAATGCTGGTAACAGACATGAAAGGTAAGTTTCAGGAAAAGGTTCCGGGGACGGGTGATTTCGTGATGACGATTTCTTCTATCGGTAGAAATACCATTGTGAAAGATTTTACTGTGAAAGCAGGAGAGAAAATTGTTGATTTCGGTACGCTGTATATTACAGATGCGTCCAATGAGCTTGGACAAGTAGAGGTGGTAGCTCAAAAACCACTGGTGAAAGCTGATATTGACAAGATAGAATATAATGTACAGGATGATCCTGATTCAAAGTCAAACTCTGTATTGGAAATGCTTCGTAAAGTGCCTTTGGTTACTGTAGATGGCGAAGATAATATTAAGGTGAACGGTAGTAGCAGCTTTAAGGTGTATGTGAATGGTAAACCTAACAATATGATGAGTAATAATCCGACGGAAGTACTGAAAAGTATGCCCGCCAATTCTATCAAACATATCGAGGTTATTACTAATCCCGGTCCTAAGTATGACGCTGAAGGTGTAGGGGGGATCCTGAATATTGTCACTGTAGGTAGCGGACTGGAAGGGTATACGGCTACATTTAGTGGAAACGTTAGTAACATGGGGGCTGGTGGTGGCCTGTTCGGTACAATTAAGAGTGGTAAGTTGACGATAAGTGCTCGTTATAATTATAATTATAATGATCGTCCGCGTAGCTATTCTGGTGGTACTCGTCGTACAGTAGGCGACATAACCGACGGTTCTTCAGATTTAGATTATAGTGGCGATAGTAAAGGGCATGGTAATTTCCAGTCCGGCAGCATGGAAGCCAGTTATGAAATTGATACTTTGCGTTTGATAACCATGTCGTTCGGACTTTGGGGTGGCGGAAATAACAGCAATGGACTGAGTAATACTTTTGCAACGATGCCCGGTACCGGTGATGATCTGTATCAATATGTATCGAACAATAGAAGCAAAAGTTCCTGGTATTCTATTGATGGTGGCATTGACTACCAACGTATGTTTCATGTAAAAGATCGTATGTTGACCTTCTCTTATAAAATCAATACCAGACCGGAAAGTTCGGATTCATACTCCACTTATGATTATGATATGGAGGATGTAGCTCCGGATTGGCAGGATTTTATGAAACGTATGAAAAATCAGCATAATGATGGATCCCAGAATACTACTGAACATACTTTTCAGGCTGATTATACGACGCCTATCGGCAAGATACATACTCTTGAAGCCGGTGCGAAATATATTCTCCGTGATAATTCTTCGGAAGATGATCGTTATGAACAAGCGTCAGCAACTCAAGCTGATTATGAGTTTGACAATGATCACAGTTCGCATTATAAACACCAGAATGACATTTTGGCTGCATACCTTGGATATGGACTGAAAGTGAAGAAGATTTCCGGAAGACTTGGTGTGCGTTATGAGCATACGAAGCAGGAGGTGAAATATCTGTTGGGTAAGGGAGATAACTTTGATAAGAATTTTGATGATTTAGTTCCTTCTGCAAGTATTGGCTATAAGTTGACAGATATGTCTAATCTTCGTTTTGGTTATAATATGCGTATTTACCGTCCGGGGATCTGGTATTTGAATCCTTATCTGGACGATAGTAATCCTACAAATATAAGCCAGGGTAACTCTCATTTGGATAGTGAGAAGAGTCATTCGTTTAACTTGAGTTACAGCAACTTCACGCAGAAGTTTAATATCAATCTTTCAGCCCGCTATAGCTTTACCAATAATAGTATTGAACGGGTAACAGAACAGGTGAAGGATACAGAAATTTTCGGTCTGCAAAATCCTACAGGTAAAGAAGTGCTTTATTCTACTTATCAGAATATAGGTAAGAGCAGGAATGCCAGCCTAAGTGGTTATATCAACTGGAATGCTACCTCCAATACACGTATCTATGCAAACCTTTATGGTAACTATACTTATTTGGAAGGCGCCAATGGATTGAAGAATGACGGTTGGAATTTGTTTGCTTATGGTGGTGCTCAGCAGTCTTTGCCTCACGATTGGCGTATCAGTCTGAATATTTATGGTCAGACGCCTTGGATCATGTTGCAGGGAAAGGGGAGCAGTTTCTTTGACTACGGATTGAGTGTAAACAAATCATTCTTGAAGAAGCGTCTGACCTTGTCGGCATTTGCTAGCAATTTCTTTAAGAAATATCAGCATCCGACTTCAAGTATAGAAGGTGTAGGCTTTATACAGGATAGTTGGAATAAATATACTCGTCAGCGTTTTGGTGTAAGTGTTAGCTATCGCATCGGTGAGTTGAAAGCCAGTGTGAAGAAAGCCGCGCGTACCATCAGCAATGATGATGTGAAGAGTAGCGGTGGTGAAGGTGGCGGTGGCGGAGAATAATCTGCCCGTACTTTCCTGAATTATTTTTCATCCGCAGATGGCGCGGATAACGCAGATTTACGATTAATGAAGTCTGCATTATCCGTGACGTCGGCGGATGAACTGTTTTCTATAGGGGATATTCCAGACAAGTCACTGTACCATCCATTGTCATGACAATGATTTTCCCTTTTCCTGCATTCTTTAGTGAAGTTATTGCCGAATGGGAGATTTTGTGTGACCAGGCAATGCCGCTTCCGTCTGTCCGCACGGCATGGAGAACACCAAATTCAGTAGGAATGAACACCAGTTGTTCGGTTGTTTCCATACGGGTGGGGATGAAGTTGCTTTCGTAGGGCATTGATGTATTCCAAAGACTGGTATAGGTGCCGTGAGATATATCCGCAGCGGTGATGTTGTTCTTGATTCCTTTCACATACATTGTTTTTCCATCCGGTGAGAAGCCGAGGGACTCGCGTCCTTTCGCTTCATCGGAAGCCCAAAAGATTTCTCCCGTCCCGGGATGGAATGAGCGGACGAAATAGTCGGAGCTGAGAACTATGACTTGTTCATTCGTCTTTCCTTGCCGCGTATACGGCAGTACTACCGGCCAGCAGGCACCCGGTGAGAAATATCTGCCTCGTTTGGTGTCGAACTCCCATATTTTCTCCCCACTCCTGCGGTCGATGGCATAGAACATCGCTCCCCAAGTGCCTATATATACGCGCTCCTTATCCACAGCCGGGCGTGATTCGATGTAGCCTTGCAGACCATTACAAGTCCAGTTCAGTGTTCCGTCTGTCAGCTTTAAAGAGTAGAATTTACCGTTGCTGCTGCCGATGTAGACTGTACCTTCGGTTACGACAGGGCACGCTACAATGGGGTAATTAGTATTGTATTTCCATCGCACTGTGCCCTGCTTTCTGTCAAGGGCATAGATGAAACCATCACAGGAAGAGACAATGACAAGTTTTTGGGTGATAAATGGGGCTGAAAATATCTTGTTTCCGGTGGTATAGGTCCACAGGGTTTTGCCGTTCTTCGCATTAAGGGCATGGACAACACCGGCTGTATTGGTGTAAACGTACAAGTTACCGTCTATGCTTCCCTGCGAAGCGATATCAGTCACATCCTTCAATTTCCAGGTTTCGCGTACCGAAGGATAAGTAGCATTGATAGCGAAATCCGGACGATAATAAGTGGTATCCTTTTTCTCCTGCAAAGGTGCCAGATGGATCGTATTCCATACAGGGCGGGTTTCTGTTTTGATGATGCGTTCATGGAACTCTAATGTATTGCCGCGAAGTGTGACCAGGTTATATCCGCCTATCGGATCTTTTCTGCGCAGGGACGAACGGCCGATTACGGCGGGAATACCTTCGGCATCATAAGCACGGTTCACGTGTAGGTGTCCGCCGAGTATTGCCTGGATATTGCGCGCTTTAAGGATGTCGACAACTTCGTACCAGTTACTCAGATCCTGATCGATAGGGAAGTGATTGATGAAAATAATGGGTTGTTCTGCCGGAGTGGCGCGAACGATAGAATCGAGCCACAGAATTTCTTCGCGGGGAATGTGAGGTGGTCCCATACGCAGACTTGGGCCGGCGCCACAGCCGATGAAGCGTACTCCCTGCCAGTCGTAACAGAAATGGGAGGCTTGGAAAATCTTGTCGAACATAGTGCATCCGTTTTCACTCCAGTTTACATCATGGTTGCCGGGGATGAGAAAATAAGGTTTCCGGAAGTTCTTCAGAATGTCTTGCAGCAGATAAAATTCCTTGGTGTCACCGAATTCAGTGACATCGCCGCTGAGGATGGTGAAGGCAACGTCAGGATTGGCATTGATGTCTTCAATGGATTGCCGCAGGTCGTCTTCGGCATAGGCGAAAGAATTGAGATGTACATCACTGAGCCATGCGAAAGTGAAGGCTCGTTCGTTGCTGCCTTGTCCGTAGGAAAGGAGAGACAGCGCTATCACACAGATAGCCAATAAAATTCTTTTCATGATTCTTTGGGGGTATTAGTAAGTGTTATACCCCCAAAGATAAAGAGTTTTAGTGGAATAACCAGCGCTCATAGTCCACCTTTTCGTAAAGTGGCGCAATGGTTACTTCTGTATTCGCGTCTTTCTTTCCAAGCAGGAACTTGTCGACAAACGCTTCTACTTCAGGATACTGGCTTTCGGGCAGCTGGCAGTGCCCATGTCCGCCTACGATGGAGAAGCCCATTCTGTCGGCAATGCCGAAGGTTTCCCATACTTTACGGGCAGCACGGCAGGAGACATAACCCGATTCATCAGCCAGCCATACATAGTCCGGGTTTCCGAGTACCAGCAGTGCACGCGGTGCTACCATGGCACACAGTTCGTGGTGGTCATACGGCAATTTCGATACATTATCTTCTTTATATTGGAACATACTTTCTTTAAACCAGGCATGACTGGTTCTTCCCAAAGTTTCCACTTCACCCAGCGTTTCGGAAACACGCCATGCTGCCGCACCGCCACCACCCGGTTCCTGAGCAATGGTCAGTGCAATACGCTCATCGAATGCTCCGGCAAAAAGAGCCATTTTCCCGGCGAAGGAACAACCGGATATGGCCAGTCGTTTGGTATCTATCTTGCTCTTTTTACCTACGATTTCCAATCCGTCAATGATACGGCTCACTCCCCAGGACCAGGCGCAATAGGCTCCCATGTCTGTACGGTCAGGATAAAGTTTGTTGATAGGCTCGTTGCCGCGCTTTTGTGTGTGCGACATGACTTGTGTGAAGTTGAATGCGATTTGTGCTATATTGCGGCTCGTGAAGATGGTGGGAGGAAGACTACCCGTGCCTCTGCCTATTCCAATGATGGCTGGGAAAGGGCCTTTACCTGCCGGATAAGTAATTTTTGCTTTCAGGGTGAGCGTTTGTCCGTTCACTGTTACATTTACTCTAAGGGTATCATCCACGATATTCGCTGTAATGTCTTTTTTCGATACTACGGGTTTCTCGCCGATTTCGTAGTGTTCTATTTCGCGGGCTATCTCTGCACGCCGTCGGCTCCAGTCCTTGAAGTTGGTTGAACGGCCACTGCCATCGGACCATTGAAAGGGATCGGTCAGTGTTTTTACTACCGGCAGTTCGTTGATACCCGGCAACACGGGTGCAGGATTCTTTATTCCCGTATTTTCCACAGTGTAGACTAAGGGGATTTTCTGTGCAAATGTGGAAATGCCCATACCCATGTTCAGCAGAACAATCAGTACCCATAAACGTGTTTTCCAGTTTTTCATGTTTCTATCTTTTAAGAGGTTTACATCTGTTGGCAAAGATAGACGATGTTTTTTTTAACCGGTTAGTAGGATGTTACAGATACTTTTCATGGTGTTACATAATTAGAGAAATAGACTTCGTTTTTATTAATCTATATTCAAAAAGTACTCATTCAGGTTCTGTGTAGGTTTCAGATCGAGCTTCTTTCGCAATCGGTACCGGTTATTCTCTACTGCACGAACTGAAAGGTTCATTAATGAGGCAATATCCTTAGTCTCCATATTCAGCTTGAGGCAGGCACAGAGACGCAAGTCATTGTTGGTCAGTTGCGGATGCGCCTCTTTCAACCGTTTGAAGAAGTTGCGGTGCTTCTGTTCGAACTTGATAAGGAACATTTTCCAGTCATCTTCCGTATCGAGGTTATTGGCAAGCAACGTATTTATTTTCTGATAAAGAGGTAATAAGGCTTTCTGCGTATTACGGGAGCAAATCTCATCTACCATCTCTTTCAGTTTCAGGATAAGTTCGTTCTTGTGGATGATGAAAGAGGTCTGGGTAAAAATCTCGGCATCTTTTTCCTCGATTTCATTTTGCAGTTGCTCGTTCATCAAGCGCAGGCGTGTAGCTTCCTGAGATTTCATTCTACGCAAGTGCTTGGTTTGCAGACGTCGTTTCATTAGGTAGAAGGTGCCGAACAGAGTGGCGATAATGAGTAAGCAGCAGGTAAGATACCACCAGACAGTATTGTACCAGGGAGGAAGTACGTCGAACTCCAGAAGAGTGTCCGGTGAGTAATTGTTTAAGCCGTCCGTGGTACGCAGGCGAAGTATGTATTTGCCTTGCGGCAAGCGGGCGTAGGAAATACTGTTCAGTCGCTTCGGGGCACTCCAGGTACTGTCCATTTCTTCCAGTTGGTATTGAACGAAAAGGTTTCCGGCAAAGGCGGCATTGACAGAGAAGCCGACAGTTACCGTATTGTCTTTATAGGGGATATGAATAGTTTTGTTGAGGTCCATGAAACCTGCATTCTGTTCTTTTCCGGCATGAATAAATTCCAGATTAGGGGCGGAAAGTTCCACGGTTTGCCGTTTGCTGCGATGAGAGTCATGGAGGATAAAACCTGCATCCAGGCAAATGAGTGAGAGGGAGTCGTTGAGAACGGAAATATTCTCATAAGCCGTGATGAGTGAAAGATTGTCAGCTTCCACCTTATATGCTTCGCGGATGCGGGCAATGTATCCGTCGTAGAAGAAACGGTAGACAGATGAGCCGGTGATGGCCCAGCTTTCTTCACTATCGATGGGAACGATACGTTTCAGATCGTGTATCGTTTCGAAACATCGGTTCAGATGCTGCTCAAGCTGCAAGTTGTCGTTGACCTCATCATAGATATAAAATTGATCATTGCCTAAGAATAGGATGCGTCCGCCCGATTTGAATAATTGCAGGCGGGCAGGGAGTGAGCTGTCCTTCTCATTACCGTAATACGTATAGTATCGGAAAGCGCTCTGTTCGTCATTCAGACGGCATTTGTAGACGCCGCGACTGCTGGTTTCCAACCAGATATTTCCCAAATGATCTACTTCAGCATTATAGATCGGGTCGGCGATCTGGCGCATGGAGTTTAGCTCTCCGGTAGTTCTGTTTAATATCAGGAGTTCATCATAGGTAATGATAATCTGTATTTGTTTTCCATTGATGGTTGCCTCCAGGGTGCGGAAGACTCCTGTATTGATGCGATACGGGTGACGGATATGGAGATCGGGAAGAATTTCCAGCAGTCCGTTAGTATGTGCGCAAAACAACCGTCCGTCTATTTTACGGAAGGACCATACCTGCCCCTGAGTGCCCTCTATCAATTTGAGGGAAGAAAACATATCCAGATCATTGAGCTTGTCGTGGCGGGTGTAGTAAATTCCCTGATTCGTTCCGATGAGCAGATTGTCGTGCCAGATAGTAGCATCGTATATGCCGCCGAAGCTACCGTCTGTGGAACGGTAGTAACTTAAACCATCGGTATACCGGATGTAAGCGAGCCCACGGTCAAGGGCTACCCAGATGTTATTTTGATTATCTTCGTAAAGGGATAGAACGGTGTTATTCTGAAGAATGTTAGCAGTGGAGAAGTGATTGAGGATATTTCCATGGGTATCTACTTCATATATGCCACTGAGCTGTGTGCCCAGATAATAGGTGTTCCGTTTGGCGGAATAGATGGCGCAGTTCAGTTCCTGCCCTCTCAATTGTCGCGAGAGGGAGAGGTTCCAAGGGATAAAGTTCTTTTGATCGTAGATATAGATTGCACCGGTGGAAGTGCCTACCAGATAACGGTCGGTATCGTAGGGTAGGATGACACGGGTAGTGGTGCCGTTCAGGAATTCGCTCCCGGGGATTTTGTTGAGTATGCCGTTGTGCAACTGATAAAGTGCACCATACATTTCTTGTACCCAGTATTCATTACGTACCTTCAGAAGAAGTAAAAAGGCGTTTGGCCCATCAACGGGAGTGATGGTATGGTGATCGTATACATAGATGTGACTGAAAGACTGGAAATACACTTTGTCGCCTTCTATCCAGATACGCCAGAAACTTTGGTTGTCGAGTGGGTTATCCCCATTGATTAATCCTTTCAGTGAAGTGTATTTCAGTTCTCCTGATTGGTCTCGATCCCAGCGTCCCAAGTCTTCGGAGCCCCCACTGTAAATGGTGTGGTGGGATTCTACGGCTATGGCACGTACGAGGCTGGCATCAGGTGTTTGAAAGAGTTTCCATTCCATGCCGTCGGATGCCAGCAGGCCGATGCTGTTACCGAAGTACATGATACCTTTCTCATCTTGCCCGATAGACCAATTCTTGTTGGCAGCGTGGTATTTGTCACGTGAGAGGTTGGTGACATAAGGCTTCTGGTTGGCGAGTATGGTGGCACATACAAAAAGGGACACACAGGTTATGATAATGTTTTTTCGGATGTCCATAATAGGTTGAATAAAGGTTAGAAAAGGTCATGACCTTATTGTTATTCTTGGGACAAAGATAATTAATTTAAGGTTAGAGTAAAAATATAGGGGATTTTCTTTATTCACCACAGAGTGACACAGAGTCTCACAGAGTTCAATCTATAAAAAACAAAAAAATGAGACTCTGTGTCACTCTGTGGTGAGCTTATTTAAACCCCAGCTTCTTCAGTCCGGTTTGCACATCGGGATGGCTCATGAATAGTTTCCACAGCAGGCCGGTACGGTAATTTTCTATCATTACAGCGATAGGTCCTTGGTCGATGGCAAGATAACGTTTAGGATACCAATCTTCCGTTTCGCTGAAAGCGTCATAGAAGCCATAAGGTCCCAATACCTTGTCTCCCATTCCATAGAGATAGCGCATCACTTCCAGTGAGTATTCCGGAGTATAGACAATGGAAGAAAGAGCGGCAGTGGGAGAGATGACTCCGTGATCTGCCGACTCGTTCGGAGCATGGGCAGAGTAGCCGTTGACAGAGTAACTGGCGGTCAGTCCCCAACAATCAGGACCAAAACCTTTCCACTGCTTTGGGTTGCGGATGCAATAGGCGCGGTTGATTAGAGTAAGATTGCGCATTTCATTGAAATAACCGGGACAATACTTATCAGATAAATTTGTCGGGTCCAGTCCGAGGAAAGAATAGTGTGCCCAAAAGAGGGGACCGGCTTCACAACCTTGATAGCGCAGGTGAAGTTCGATATCTTCTACCTTGTGGGGATCGACAATGGCGCCTTTCTCTGCCCAACCTTCATGATAGACAGTTGCGGGAATGCTGTGCGTGGGGGAGGCAGCAGCAAGAATATACATAATGAGACACTCGTTGTAACCGTGTACGGGGAAATTCATTTCCCAGCCGTATTCGGGACTCCAGTGCCAATAGAGTACATTCTGATCGTTCCGGCGATAGAAATTCCAGTCAACTTCACGCCACAATGTGTCGATGCGCCCGGCAAGGGCTTGTTCTGCGGGGGAGCCGTTGATGTAATATTGGTGTACGGCAAGCAGACCCTGCATCAGGAAAGCGGTTTCCACGAGGTCACCGCCGTTGTCTTTCTGTCCGAAAGGTTTTACCCGTCCGGTATCTCCGAACCACCAGTGCGGGTAGGCACCGTGGAAACGGTCGGCTGTTTCAAGAAAAGAGACGATGCGCTCCATGCGTGCCAGCCCTTCTTCACGGGTGACGTAACCGCGGTCGATGCCTGCCAACACAGCCATGATTCCGAAGCCACTGCCACCGGTGGTCACTACATTCTGGTCATCTTCGGGATAGATACCATCTATATGGATACGTTCGCATGCCAGTCCGCTATTAGGTTCGGCTCCTTCCCAAAAGTAATTGAAGGTACGGCGCTGCAGGGTGTCCATCAGGGCTTCGTCGCTTATCCGGTCCGGTTTTGCTGCCGGGCTTTTACATTGTGTAAAGCCCAGCAACAACAGGAGCAATAATAAGCTATATTGTGTCTTCATACCTATTTCTATTGAAGGATTACATCAACAAGTACGGGATCGTGATCAGAAAGGAAGCCATTCTCCGGCCTATCCTGGATGACACGATAACGGTTCGTTTTCATGCCGCCGCTCACGAACACATAATCCAGCAAGACACGTTCTTCCAGCGGCAGTCGACCGAAATCATGGAAAGACCAGGATGGACCGTACGTAATGGCTGCCACCTTTGACGCATTTTCCATTCCTCCTTTTTCAAGAGTCTGCAGAGGTGTCTCGTCGGGAGTACAATTGAAGTCGCCGGTGATGATGGCTGGCATGTGCGGGGCAATCTCTTTAATCTTGTTCAGAATGAGTTGTACGCCTTCTTTACGCGCTATCTCTCCGTCGTTGTCCAAATGGGTGTTGAAGAATACCAACTTCTTCCCGTTACTCTTTTCTTGCAGTATGGCCCAGGTAGTAATACGGTTGTAGGAGGCGTCCCAGCCTTTGATGCCGATGGTTTCGGGCTGTTCACTAAGAGAGAAATTACCGTATTCCACCAATGTGAACCGGTGGCTGTTGAAGAATATCGGGCAATATTCGCCTGCTTCCTTGCCATCGTCACGTCCTACGCCTAAAGCGGTGTATTGGGGAAGACCTTGTTTCAGGTCTTCCATTTGATTGTGACGTACTTCCTGCATACCCAGCAGGTCGGGCTGATAGTAGGTAATCATTTGGCAGACGTTATCTTTGCGATATTTCCAGTTATTGGCACTGTCCGAAGGAGCATCCAGGCGAACATTAAAGGTCATCACCTCCAGTGGCTGTTCATTCTGTGCAGACTGGTTTTTGCAACTGCCGAGAAGCATCAGGCCACACACGCAGGTCAGTAAAGCTATGTGTTTCATGTTTCCTTTGTTTTTATTCTGAATTATCACTTTAAGCTCAAACGGGCTGTTTTTACATGCTGGCTGTTACCGCCGATCATTACATCAAAGTCTCCCGGTTCGGCTACATAGTTGAGATCATAGTCGTAGAAGTGCAACAATTCCGGGGTGATTTTGAAAGAGACCGTCTTACTCTCACCTGCTTTGAGGAAGATTTTTTCGAAGCCTTTCAACTCTTTCACCGGGCGGGTAATGCTTCCCACCAAGTCGCGGATATACAGTTGTACCACTTCCGCACCATCCCGCTTACCGGTATTGGTCACTGTAACTACAGCGGTTACAGAACCGTCCTGGTCCATTGCAGGAGCGCTCAAAGTAATGTCCCCGTATTGGAATGTGGTGTATGACAAACCGTAACCGAACGGATACAGTGGATCATTGTCAACATCCAGATAGTTACTGCGGAACTTCTCGAACCATTTACCTTCTTTCAAAGGGCGGCCAGTGTTCTTATGATTATAGAACAAAGGGATCTGCCCTACATTCTTCGGGAATGTCATGGTCAGTTTGCCACTTGGATTTACATCACCGAACAGTACATCGCCGATAGCATAGGCAGCTTCGCTTCCGCCGAACCATACATTCAGGATAGCGGGTACATTTTCCTGTTCCCAGGTCAGTGTCAATGGACGGCCAGTGAAGAGGGTCAATACAACCGGTTTTCCGGTCTTCAACAATGCTTCCAGTAATGTGCGTTGTACATCGGGAATATTCAGATCTGTCCGGCTTGAACTTTCTCCGCTCATTTCAGAAGATTCACCTAAAGCGGCAACGATGACATCTGCGTTTGCCGCTACCTTCAACGCTTCTTCCAGCATTTCCTTGTCTGTGCGGTTGTCACGGTTCAGCGAACGTCCGAACATGGTGGCGCGTTCTTCGTAAGCGGCGTCACTACTGAGGTTGCTGCCCTTGGCATAAGTGATGTTCACCTTACCTGCCATCATTTCTTTCAACCCTTCATATACAGAAGGGTAATTGTTGAGGCGTGCAGCTACACTCCATGTTCCCGGCATGTTGCTACGGGTATTTGCCAATGGACCTATAACGGCAACCGTACCTTTTTTTGCCAATGGCAATACAGGAACCTGGCCGTTTTTTGCCGGTTGATTCTTTAAAAGTACAAAGCTTTCACTCGCAATCTTGCGGGCAACATCACGGTGTTCTTTGGTGAAGATATCCCGTTTCGGGCGCTTCAGGTCACAATATTTGTAAGGGTTGTCAAACAATCCCAGCTTATACTTGGCCTCAAGGATACGGCGACAAGCCTTGTCCAGTGTTTCCATGTCAATCTTTCCTTCGGCTATAGACTTTTTAATGGTACCGATGAAGCCTTCGCTCACCATATCCATATCTACGCCTGCGTTGAGCGCACGTGCCGAAACTGTCTGTAAGTCACCGATACCATGCGCAACCATTTCAGAAATTCCAGTGAAGTCCGTCACTACAAAACCGTCGAATCCCCATTGTTTACGTAGTACATCGGTCATCAACCATTTGTTGGCTGTGGCGGGCACGCCGTCTATTTCATTGAAAGAAGCCATAACGCTACCTACACCAGCCTCTACAGCAGCCTGGTAAGGGTATAGGTATTCGTTGAACATGCGGTTGCGGCTCATATCCACAGTGTTATAATCGCGTCCGGCTTCTCCGGCTCCGTACAGAGCGAAGTGCTTTACGCATGCCATGATCTCATCGTTTCGTTTCAACTGATTGTTGAGGTCCACTCCCTGATATCCCGACACCATTGCTTTAGCGATGGCGCCTCCCAGGAACGGGTCTTCACCGTTACCCTCGCTGACACGTCCCCAGCGCGGATCACGGCTGATATCTACCATCGGGCTGAATGTCCATGAGATGCCATCGGCACTGGCTTCGGTAGCAGCAATGCGGGCGGACTTTCTGATAGCGTCCATATCCCATGAGCAAGAGAGCCCCAATGGAATAGGGAAGATTGTTTCGTAGCCATGTACCACATCCATACCGAATATCAGGGGGATACCCAGGCGTGATTTCTCTATGGCAAGTTTCTGTACATCGCGGATCTTCTCTACTCCTTTCAGGTTGAGAAGTCCGCCTACCCATCCTTGCTCAATCTTTTTGGCTACATCGCTGTTCTGTGCTTGTCCGGTAACGATTTCACCGGAAACGGGCAGGTTTAGCTGACCGATTTTCTCTTCTACAGTCATCTTCTTCATCAGCGCGTCGATGAAGCGATCCATGTCCTGCGGAGCTTTTTGTGCCTGCATACCGGTAACACCCATCAGGGCAGTAGCCAGCAATAAGCTTGTTTTTCTGAAAACTTTCTTCATGATATGTTTTGTTTGGGCATTTATTTAAGTTTCGCAAGTTAATGATAATCCGGTGTAATCTGTATGTTGTTATCATTAACTTGCGAAAACTAAATTAATTCATAAGGTTACTCATCCTTCGGCTCTTTCAGCAAATCAGGAATCTGAGTATACTGGTTGAAAGGAAGCGGCAAAAGTGCCTTATCTTCAGACCAGCCTTTCAATTCTGTTTTTGCCAGACCGGTGCGTACAAGGTCGTTATAACGTTCGCCCCATTCGCACATCAACTCCATACGGCGTTCGTCGATAACTTGTTGGAAAGTTACATTGGTAAGTTCCGGCATCTTGGCACGTCTTCTTACTTCATTGAATGGAGCGTCACCATTCTTGCCATTTTTGATTTTCGCCTCGGCATTCATCAAGAGAACATCAGCATAGCGGAAAATACGTGCATTATTGTTTGTACCGTATTTCGTACGTCCCGGTGTTAATTGGTTCAGCGGGGTGTATGCTTTACCGTTCCAGCAGTCGGTCTTTTTCGGATCTACTTGCTCCCGGATATAATCACCGTCCGGTGTCGTTTCTCCTGCCAGCAGGAATGAAGTGGTGGCACGTATTGTCTCTCCACGAGCGTATGCCCAGTCACGGAAAGATTTCAGGATACCGCAGTCTCCCCAACCGCTGATGTCACTGCCGGAGTTATTGGGACCTTGACAAACAAACCATTGGTCACCATCAATCAGATCTCCGGAACCATTGCCGAAGTCAGTCATCTGACATTCGAATATAGACTCGTCACAGAGCTTTCCGGGAATCTTCCATAACTGGTAGAAGTCGGGATAGAGTGAGAAATTACCATGCTCAATAATATCGTTTGTCAGTTCTTCTACCTTTGCATAGTTACCCATGTTCAGATGAAACTTGGCAGCCAGCATCTCGGCAGAGAACGCTGTAACGGCTCCCTTGTGTTCACTTTGGTTCGGACGGATACGCGGCATATTATCAATGCCGTACTGCAAATCTTCCAATGCATATTTGTTTACCGCATTGGCAGTGGAGCGGCTCAAATCAACCTGATTATTGTCGCGGAGAATGGTAACTGGACCAAATGCCTGCACCAGACGATAGTAGGCATAAGCACGCATAAACATCACTTCACCACGATATGCCTTATAGTTTTTCATATCGCTATCGTTGGTGATATTCTCAGCGTACAGGTCTAACGATTCAATAGCTGCATTGGCAGTTTTGATAATATTGTAATATTGCATCCACAATTCGTTGAAGCCCCAGAAAGAATCATTATACTTATATTCGCTCAGGTTGTAATAGTCGCTGCCATTCCACTGGCCGCTAAATACGTCCTGGTCGCGAATCGTAGTAATTTCCCAGATCACCCAGTGCAAACCGCTGGTGCGAATCTTTGCATATACGCCTGATACCGGTTGGTACATATTGCTGATATTGGTATAATCCACCTTCTCTTCCGGCACTTTTCCTTCAGGCTCTTTGTCCAGAAAATCATTACAGGATGCGAACGATAATACCATCAAGGCGGACATTATATATATAAAAGGTCTTATTAATGTTTTCATTAGTTCTAAATTATTAATGGGTTATTTCTTAGAAATCAATTTTCAAACCTAAGGTGTAAGTCGATGTCAAAGGATATACTTCGGTATCCCAACCTTGGCTGTCGGACAATTCAGGAGTGAATGCGTTGGCCTTGAAAGTTGTGAACGGACGGTCGGCAGTCAGACTCAGGCGTAAGCCCGGCATGGTATAGTTACCAAACTTGAGGTTACGGAATGTATAACCAAGCGTAATATTCTGAATACGGAAGTAGTCGGCACTTTCTACAAAGTAAGAGCTAT
>OMAW01000432.1_pt1 | contig 23420 bp, 10 predicted proteins | sample 1644731 | NCBI WGS metagenome assembly OMAW01 (sample SAMEA103958133, study PRJEB25191) | human gut metagenome | biome: human-associated habitat [ENVO:00009003]; feature: intestine environment [ENVO:2100002]; material: feces | place: Germany | collected 2013/2015 | reverse complement strand
ATATCGCCAAAGTACTGGTTGAGCAACTTCATGCCATAATTATATCCTTGTATACCTGTCTTGATTTCGGGATTATACCATTTGTCGGCTTCCATTGCACCGTGTGTCATGAAGTCCATCTTTACATACTCAAATCCGGCACGGTGGAATAAACCGGAAGTCTTTTTCATCATAGCCTCTACTGCCGGATGCGTAGGGTCGACCGCATAAGCGCCATCCAGCTCCTGCGGCTTTCCGTTGGCATAGAGATAGATATCTTTGTACTTATATTCCGGTGCGGCATCCACCGTCCGTTCCGGGTCGCGTGCCCAGTCGGTGAACGGAGTCCAGTAGATACCACCGATCTGCCCGTTCGACTTACACTTTTCGATAAAGGATTTCAGCTGTTCTTCATTCATACAGTCCCAACCGGAATCCAGACCGATATAAACAGTCTGGTCGGGGTTTACGAAATGATTATTTTGCAGATTCTCCTTGAAGTAGTCGGAGACTTCCATCGCTTTCTCATACGTCAGGTTGAATTGTAATGCCCCCCAGCTGTTCCAACCAAATGGAACAGCTTTCTCCCATGCTTTGGGAGGGGCAATTACAGCGTTGGCTTTCGCATACGCTTCCAGTCCATCGCACCAATTTTCAAAGAAACCCAAAAAAACTTTAGGGGATTTAATCTTTTTACCTACTAATGCACCGTGAGCTTTCACATCACGGGTCTGCTCATCTGCCATGCCCCCATAACATACCAGCGAACCTATATTATCATTCATCCCCTTGCCTATCGAAATAGCTGTTTTCCAGTTGTCATGTTCTACGGAACCGATTACCAGGCCGTTCCGGCTTTCATTATTGAATATGGCTGTTACTTCATAACTAACCAACGTATCGAAACCAAGCGGATGAGACTGATATCTGATCCATTTGTCATTGTCGAACGGAATAAAAAGGGCACGGTTGTCACCTGCCTGCAAGAATCCGGAAATGGAATCGACATTGACCGGAGCCATTTTGGCGGAACTGATTTCCTCTTTCGCTTCTACCGTGAAGTCGGTCAGTATATATTCTTTATCCGGATAAAGATAGAAATACTGGGTCAGTTCAGGAAGTTCCTTATCCGTGTATTCTACCTTATATATATGTCCCTTCCCGAAAGAATCGGATACTTTGCCCGTACTGATTTTATGGCGGGCATAATCACTCGTCTTTATTTCCTTCCCTTCCCATTGATAGGAAGCATACATTCCGTTACAAATATTTTTTGACTTATAGGTGAGTGATATACCACCTTCCTGATCGTCATAAGTTATATTCCATACATCGGTAGAGAACGTTCCGCCTCCACCCGCACAGTTAGAAAAGAAAAGAAACAGAAGAAGCATCAGGGATACTCCGGACATTTTTTGTAGTAGCAGCTTTTGGTTTTTCATATGGTATAATATTCTAGTGTAAAAAAATAAAGCATACCCGAATAAGAAACTTTTTTTCTCTTATTAAGGTATGCCACAAAGGTAAGGATTGGCAACTCCTTTACTATGTACAAACGATTCAAAAAATGATAAAAATACGGCAAATAAGCTCCAATGCGGGCTAAGAGAGGTATTTTATCTATTTTGTTCCCGCTCCTGCATCGACATTCTTTATCTCCTGCGTGATAACGATCTGCTTGCCGGATTGGTATTGTTTCTCAAAATCTTTGGGGGTCATGCCGAATTGTTTCAGGAACAACTTGCTGAAATAAGACGGTGAATTGATACCGACCATGTAGCAGATATCTCCGATACGGTATTTCCCTTCCTGAATAAATTCGGCTGCCTTTTTTAGCTTGATCAACCGGATAAAATCAAGCGGAGACAAGTTGAACAGCGTCTTGATTTTCCTTAACAAACTGGAACGGCTCATACAGAGTATGTCTGCCATACGTTCTACACCGAAGTTGTCATCGGTTATATTATCTTCAATCACTTTGATCACCTTATTCATAAATTCTTCGTCCGCCTTATTCATCTGCATATTGTTGACGGAGAAGAACGGGCGTTTTGCGAAAGCTTCTCTCTCCCTGCGCCTGTTGTCGAGCAAAGACAGGACTTGTTCTTTCAGATAATTGAAAGAGAAAGGTTTCTCCACATAGGCTTCCGCACCATATTTCAGACCGTTGATCTTGCTGTCGATATCATTTTTAGCTGTCAGGAAGATGATAGGGATATGAGAAAGTTCCATGTCCGATTTTACTTCCTTGCAAAGTTGGTAGCCATCCATTACAGGCATCATGATATCACTGATGATCAAGTCTATATGGCTGCTCCGCAATATTTCCAGCGCTTCTACCCCGTTCATCGCTGTCTCTACGGTAAAGCTTTCCTGCAAGCGTTCGTGAATAAAGGTCAGCATGCTTTCATTGTCTTCCACCAGCAGGAGGGTATATCCATATATATCTGTCGTGACGGGGGTATGTTCATCCAGTTCGACAATGTCCTTCTGTATGGTTTTATGGTTTTCCAGTTTCATGCCTTCCATATTTAAAGGAATGGTCAGTACAAAAACATTATTCTCCTGATTGGTATCCAGATAGATGGTACCTTTGTGCAATGACGCCAACGAACGTGCCAGAGACAATCCGATTCCCACCCCGTTGCGAGGCTTTTCTTTTCTGTCCACCTGATAGAAGGGTTCGAATATATACTGGCTGACTTCTGCCGGAATCTTGTTTCCGTCACTGGTGACACGAATCGTAAAGCTGCCCTCTCCCTTTTCCAGTTCCACAAGTACATTCCGGCTGGCATATTTCAACGCATTATTGAGCAGGTTGCTCAGTATCTTGGTTATCGCTTCTTTATCCACAGCTGCCCATACCTGCTCTTCTGTCGATTTCAACTGCAATTCTTTGCGGTTCAAACTGAACGTCACTTCAAAGCGTTCCACGATTCCGGCAAGAAGTTCGGTAATGTCCACACTCTCAAATTTCATGGTCAGCTTGTTGGCGCCAATCTTCTGGAAGTCCAGCAGTTGCCCGGTAAGTTCCAGCAGGCGTTTGGTGTTCTGAACCATCACACTGATATATTTCTTCATCTTGGGTTCCTGTATTTCCATTTCCCCAATGGCTTCAAGGGGACCGTTGATCAGGGTCAAAGGAGTGCGTACTTCATGCGCTATCTCTGTGAAGAAGTCTACTTTGGATTCGTACAGTTCTTTCTCCTTTTCAATCTCGAACAGCTTTTGCCGCTCTTCCAGTTGTTTCTCCTTGCGGCGTTTGTACCATAAGATGACACCTACCACAATGAGGATAATACATACGGTATATACAACGTACGCAATGACAGACTGCCACCACGGAGGAAGAATGATAATAGACAGAGAGCGTGTGGACGACTCGGACTTATTGCCGTGAGTAGCCTGCACCCGGAAGGTATATTTTCCCGGCGGAAGTTTGGCATACGAAATATTCTGGTTGCTGGCTGCCCGTACCCAGTCCCTGTCAATTGGTTCCATACGATAATAGTATTGGTTGGACTCGGCAGTAGAGTAACTGAGCAAAGCCACGTCAAAACTGATATTGGACTGGTCGTAAGGCAATACAATTTCATCCGTATGTACGATGCATTGTTTTAAGGGTGAGCCGGGAGTATGAACCGTTACCTCCTTATTATATATACTAAACTTGGAAATGTAGACAGGAGGGAGCGGCTTCTCTTCTTCCTGAACCGTAGGGTCAAAAGCGATCAATCCGTCCACCCCGCCAAAATAGAATCGTCCATCCTGAGCTTTCAACGCCGACTGATAATTGAACTGGTTGCCCAACAGCCCGTCTTTGTTGGTAAAAACACGTATATCTTTACTCTCGGGATTAAACTTGACCAATCCTTTATTGGTGCCAAACCACAGATTTCCGGCATCGTCCTCCAAGATGTTATAAGCGACATCGTCCGGTAGTCCGTCTTCGATACTGAAAGTCGTAAAGTCATCCTGTGCTTCATTATACCTGCATATACCGCCACGGTCGGTAGAGAACCATATATTCCCCTTGCTGTCCTGCATGATGGAGCTGACGGAGTTCGAACTTAGAGAGTTGTCCACTCCTTCTTTATAAGAATAATTCTTATAAGAATTGGTTTTAGGATCACATTTCCATACACCATTTCCCATAGTAGCAAGCCAAATTATGCCATCTTTGGACTCCATTATATCAAAAACCCAGTTATATCCTACTTCTTCCACACGACGAAACTTCCTTTCCTTAGGTTGTGACACATATAATCCCCATCCAGGTCCTATCCAGGTACGACCTTTACTATCTTTTAAAAAACTATATACACTTCCTTCTTCAATATTCAATTCCTTATCACTGATATATTTAAGATGTTCACCAGGTATACTGATATCATTCATTCCTTGTTTAAATAATCCAACATATATATGATTTTCATAATGTTTTACTGATAGTGTAATGAGACGACCTGGAACATTATCATGTATCTGATGTACTTTACCTGTTCGAGGGTCCAATACATTAACACCATTATCTTCAGTACCTATCCAAATACACCCATTATTATCCTCTGCTAATCCACGGATACGTTTGGTATTCAAAGAATGTGAATCGCTCCCCGGTACGTATTTATCAAAAGTCAAGATACGATTAGGCAGATAGTTGACACCTCCAAACATTGTCCCGATCCAAATTCCTCCTTCATGATCTTTGTAAATAGAATAAATACTATTATCCGACAGGCTAAATGAACGCATCAAGTCTTCTTTCAAATGAATAACATTATTTTCTTTCTCATTAATAATGAAAATTCCATGAAGAGAGCCTACCCAAATTTCATCTCCGAAACACATCACATCTCGCAAAAATGTCTTTTTCTCACCAAGGAACGAAACTTCACTCAATTCATCTGTTCGAGTATTATATTTCAGCAAATCTCCTTCATGTATTCCCAAGATAGCATTCTCCTTCTGAAAACAAATACTTATAATTGTTTTGCCAATTAACGAACGTCCCATTCGGTCTGCCAGATATTGTTCAAACTTATCATCCCGATAATTATACTTGAATAAACTCACTCCTGAAGTGCCTATCCATACTTCACCCTGCTCATTGATACAAATACATTCCGGATTATTATTTTTTAAATTGTCTTTATCTAACAAAGAATAATGATGAACTTTTCCGTCTTTATAACGAAAAAGTCCCTGATCAGGAATCAACACCCAAATATTATCTAGTGAATCAGATAGGATTTCCGCTACCCAGTTATCAAGAGTTATTCCTTCTGATGAAGCTATTTTGAAACGTTTAAATACATCGACCGCCGGATTATATATATAAACTCCTCTGTCTGTACCAACCCATAAATTCCTTTCTTTATCCTCAAAAAGAGCACCAATATTATGATTACCCGTACCCTCCTCCAAATCATCACAATCAAATTGAAGAATGGAAGTTCCGTCATAGCGGTTGAGTCCGTTTTTTGTCCCAAACCACATAAATCCATAGCTATCCTGTAAGATTGCTTTTACATTACTTGCCGACAATCCATTTTCTCCATTGACATGAGTGAAATAAAAATCGGAACGTTCCTGCGCACGAACGACACAGATAGAGAGTAACAACAAATAGTTCAGGAGGAACAATCGCATCAGGTGTTTTTTCATATATTATAGAGCTATTATATTTGCTATGCGGGCAAATATACGCCAAAAAATGGTACACAGAAAGCAGTTGACGCATTTGTTTCAGTAATAGCCGCATTTGTGCATTTTTTAAATAACCTTCCCGGATACCTTTGCAGCATCATTGAATAACTATTTTATAACATGAGAAACATAACGAGATCATTAGGCCTGATTATCGGGGCCGCACTTCTGTTTAGTGGTTGCCTGCCATCGGAGGCGACCGAAGATACGATGAAATTATGGTATGACAAACCCGCCGACGAATGGATGAAATCTCTTCCTTTAGGAAACGGTCGTCTCGGAGCAATGGTATATGGTGGCGTGGAAACGGAAACCATCGGTCTGAACGAATCGACTATGTGGTCGGGAGAGTACGACGAACATCAACAACGCCCGTTGGGAAGAGATAAACTCGACCAGATACGGAAGCTGTTTTTTGAAGACAACCTCGCCGAAGGCAACCACATTGCCGGAAACACGATGGCAGGAAGTCCTCATTCCGCCGGAACGCATCTTCCGATCGGTGACTTGAAACTGAATTTCACCTACCCGGAAGGAGAATTATCGGACTATCATCACGAACTGGACTTAACTACCGCCACCAATACCGTCACCTACAAAGTAGGCGATACAGAATATACCCGCCAGTGCATCGCCTCCAATCCGGATGACGTAATTGCGATGCATATAAAAGCCAGCCGTCCGGAATCCATCACAGTGGAACTGGAACTGCAACCACTCCGGAATGCGGAAGTCGTAGCTTCCGGCAATCAACTGATTTATACCGGCAATGCCGAATTTGAAAAACACGGCAGAGGAGGCGTATTGTTTGAAGGACGCATCGCCGCAGAGATAAAAGGAGGGACCATCAAAGCGGACGGAAAGAAACTTCTCATCGACAAGGCTACGGAAGTACTCTTACTGTCTGACGTACGTACCAATTATAAGAATACGACATTTGCAGGATACGACTATCAGCAAAAATGCAAGGAAACAATTGAAGCAGCCTCCAAAAAGAGTTTCAAGACACTGAGAAATACACATGTAGAAGACTATACCCCACTTTTCTCCCGGGTAGCCCTCTCGTTCGGAGAAAATGGAAAATTCAGCCATTTGCCAAACGACCAGCGCTGGGCACGAGTGAAAGCAGGAGAATCTGATCCGGGACTGGACGCTTTATTCTTCCAGTATGCCCGTTATCTGCTGATTTCGTCTTCACGTCCCAACTCTCCGCTACCCGTAGCACTGCAAGGGTTCTTCAATGATAATCTGGCTTGCCACATGGGCTGGACGAACGATTATCATCTGGATATCAATACGGAACAGAACTACTGGATCGCCAATGTAGGTAACCTGCCCGAGTGTCATCTCCCGCTTTTCGACTATATCAAAGACCTGTCTGTACATGGTTCAAAAATAGCTCAGGACTTATATGGCTGCAAAGGATGGACCGCCCACACTACATCGAATCCGTGGGGATACGCAGCCGTATCAGGCAGTATTCTCTGGGGACTGTTCCCGACCGCCTCTTCGTGGATCACTTCTCACGTGTGGACACAGTACGAATATACACAAGACAAAAACTTCCTGAAAGAAACCGCTTATCCTTTATTAAAGAGCAACGCTGAATTTCTGCTGGATTATATGGTGACAGATCCCCGGAACAATTACCTCGTGACGGGTCCCAGCATCTCACCGGAGAACAGTTTCCGCTATCAGGGGCAAGAGTTTTGCGCATCCATGATGCCGACCTGCGACCGTGTACTGGTTTATGAGATATTCTCCGCATGCCTGAAATCTACGGAAATATTGAATGTCGATGCTGCATTTGCCGACAGCCTCCGTACCGCCATCAGCAAACTCCCTCCTTTCCGCATCAGTGCCAACGGAGGAGTACAGGAATGGTTCGAAGACTACGAAGAAGCACATCCCAACCACCGTCACACCACACACTTGTTATCGCTCTATCCTTATTCGCAGATTACATTAAATAAAACACCCGAACTGGCGAATGCAGCCCGCATCACTATTGAAAGACGTCTGGCCGCCAAAGACTGGGAAGATACGGAATGGAGTCGTACCAATATGATTTGCTTCTATGCCCGCCTGAAAGATCCGATAAAAGCATACAACAGTGTAAAGCAGTTATTAGGACCATTATCCCGCGAAAACATGTTCACTGTCTCTCCTGCCGGAATTGCCGGAGCAGGTGAAGATATCTTCGCCTTCGACGGAAACACAGCCGGAGCCGCAGGCATCGCAGAAATGTTGCTGCAAGGCTACGATAACCGGATTGAACTGCTTCCCTGTCTGCCGGAAGAATGGAAAAACGGAAGCTTCAAAGGACTTTGCGCCCGCGGTGGAATCGAACTGGATGCAAGCTGGAAAAATGCTCAGATAGAACAGACAGAATTAAGGGCATCCGTCCCGGCTGAATTCTCTTTCCGCATTTCAAATGCAAGTGCATATAACTGGAAAATGAACAAGAAAACATTTACACCGGAAATAAATGCGGACGGTTCGGTACAGATCAGTATGAATGCGGGAGATAAACTCACTGTTTCGCTGTAAAGGGAGTACTTGACCAATTCGTTTCTAGTACCGGAGTTGTCCGTTCCTAGTATGCGACCAAACGGAACAAAGTAACAGCCTTGCTTGTGCCAAGCCTTTGGCACAGTTATGCCACCCTATTGGCACGGTTATGCCAAGCCTTTGGCACAGTTGTGCCAAAGGGATGGCACAAGCAAGATCATACTATAAACTAATTTCAATAGCCTGTCGGCTACTCTTTAAAAAGAGCTTTTGCAGCAGACAATAGCGCGATATGGAAATAGTACGAGTTAAAACCTGCAGGACTCATAAAATAACAGGTATTATTCCCTATTTTGGCGCATTCTGACTAAAGTTTGCAGCATTCGTACTCAGATTTAAACCAGCTTTATCGTACGTTTGCAACACCAGATAACTAAAAAAAGAATAGATTAACCTTAAAAAATTAGGAGGAATTTACTATGAGTAAATATGTAAGTAAATTATCGAAAGTGGGTATATCGCTGTTTGCAGTCTTTTGCATGATGGCATGTCACACCGGAGAAATCGATCACAATTATGAGAACATGGTTTATGTCAATCAGAACTCATTGAACCTGTTCTTCGGAGATACGGAGCAACTGACCGCAAGCCCCACCGAAAGTACGTTTGAATGGACAAGTGAAGACCCATCTGTCGCCACAGTAAACAATGAAGGACTGGTAACCGCTACCGGAGTCGGCAACACACAGATCATCATTACGCAAGGAGAATGGACCCAAACAGTAGATGTAACCGTAAGCTTGCCCACATCCAAAGAAGTACTGGCACGCGCAGGAAATAAACGTGTTTTGATAGAAGTGACTATCGACAACGAAAAAGTTCAGAAAATGAACGTCGTATGCAATAACAACGACAGCTCTATCGAAGAAGATGTAAACTACAAAAGCGGCGTATTCAAATTCTATTATGACGACCTGGAAGAAAATAAAAAGTACGACTTTACAGTGACTTGTATAGACCGGTATGGAAATCAATCAAAACCGATTAACGTCTCTGCCAATGTGTACGGCGAATCATTCCAATCTACGCTGAGCAACCGTACGGTAGAAGTAGCTACCCGCTTCGGTAACGGACTGGTGGTGAAATGGAAAGACAGACCGGGAAGCTGTGTACTGAACTACAAAGACGAAGCAGGAAAAGAAGTAACCAAATACATCACTTCCGGTGAAACAAATTCTTATTTATTGGATTTCGGTTCCGACTTATCATACGCAACTTATGCAGTTCCCGAAAGTAATGCCGCAGATACATTCTATGTAGCCCCTGCCATACTGGACAATTATGAGGACCTGCGTTCCATCCTTTCCGCTTCTGAAACCCGCGAGATTTCCGTTTTCAATTTCGACTTGGGAGGTGAAGGCATAGGTTATCATGACGACAGCGCTAACAATGAGGCCGGCTACAACTACCGGTCGGAAAAAGGTGACGACAACAGCCCCGGTGTGGATTTGGAATTCGGTATGAACATCGGATACACCGGCGAAGGCGAATGGCAGATGTTTACTCTCGACGTACAAGACGCAGGTACATACGCGTTCGACCTGTTCCGTTCTGTCAACAACGGTAACGGCGGATACTATTCGCTGGAAGTGGACGGTGTGCCAACCAATTCCGTATATATGATAAATGACAATGACTGGAGCGCCTTCAAATGGCAACATGCTACTTATCCCGAAAATCAACCCAAACTTCACTTCACGAAAGGAAAACACACAGTGAAACTTGTCATTGGCGAGGGAGGTAACTTCAACTATAAATTCATACGTTTCACTTACGAGTAATTAATGTTATATCAATATTATGAAGAAAAATTTAATACACCAAATTCTTTTTTTATTGTGCATAGGAGGATGTGCCCTGACAATCATCATCGCATCTTCCTGTGAAGATAAAACATCGGCTCAGGTACACAATCCCAATGAACCGATCACAGTCACTAATTTTTATCCGGACTCAGGTGGCATCGCTACGCAAGTGATTCTGAACGGGGAAAACTTCGGAACTGATTTGGAAAACATTGAGGTTTATTTTAATAATAAGAAAGCAGCATTAGTCGGCTCCTTGGGAAATAAGCTTTATGTCATTACTCCGCGCCGTCCGGGCGACGGTATGCCGGATGACGGTGATCCGGATCACGATCAGGTGGAAATCACCGTTAAAGTAGGCGAACAGTCGGCTGTATACGATAAGAAATTCGATTATCACATTCAGACGGTAGTTACCACATTGTGCGGACGTCCCGGCACAAGTGGCGTCAAAGTAGGTACACTGGGCGAAACGGAATTCCCTGAAGTCGGTTTCCTGGCTATTGATGCCGAAGATAATCTCTTTGTATGTCCGCGCGAACTGTGGGGAGCCAACAAACTGATTCTGATCAATGAAAAAGAAAACCAGTCTTCTATCATTATCGACAATGCAGGCCAATATCCGCTGAACCAGCCATGTATCATAGACAACGGATTAGGATTAGTGATTCCTACTGACGGTGGTAATACATTCTGGTCGGTCAACTCGATAGACTTCTGGACGCCCCGAAGAAGGGATTACATGGCAGCCGATGGAGAAGATGCAAGTAAAGTGAACACTACTTACAAACACTCATTCGCTTATTGCGAACTGGACAATCACTTCTACTGCCGTACCAAAGATGCCAACTTCTTCCTGAAGATTGACGGAAAAACAGGATATGCCTGGGTAATAGAAGTAGGCAATAATGATTTGTTAGCTACCTCTGACTGTTATATGACTTTCAGCCGGAAAGATCCGAAGAAACTCTACATGGCATTTACCAACCAGCATTGTATCGGTGTGTTTGAAGATATCACCGACCCGACCCGTGAAGGAAACTTCAGAATATATGCAGGAGACAAAGGACGTGCAGGACACGCTGACGGACAGGAGACAGAAGCACAGTTCAACAGCCCCCGCCAATTAGTATTGGACGAAGAAGAAAACCTTTACATTGCTGACTCCGGAAATCATTGTATTCGTAAAGTGACTCCCGAAGGTGTAGTCAGCACAGTAATCGGTAACCCGAACAGTTCGGGATATAAAGACGGAACGCCGGAAATCGCACTCTTCACCGAACCGTGGGGACTTGCCATCGACAGCGAAGGTACTATCTACATCGGCGACAAGGACAACCGTTGTGTCCGCAAACTCTCTATTGAATAACGCAGTAGGTCATTATAAACAATAACACTATGAAACATTTATATATTATAACCGCTTTTCTGCTCTGCTGCCTCTGCATCAAAGCACAAGAGCCAACCCAAAAAGAAAGTACAATCACCATTTCAGGTACGGTACTCGATGAATTCAACGCCCCGATTCCGGGTGCCAACGTCTTTTTGAAAGACCGTCCCGGTGTAGGTACCGTTACCAACATGGACGGTAAGTTTACCATCAAAGGAGCACAAATGGGCGATGTGATCACTCTGTCATTCCTTGGCTATGAAAAACAAGAAGTGAGAATTGACTCCAGACTGGACCGGAAAAACGCACAATTCAAACTGAAGCCTTCGACCAATACACTGGAAGAAACGGTGGTTGTCGGACTCGGCTCACAACGAAAAGTCAGCGTAGTAGGTGCCATAACGAATGTAGACGTAAAAGACCTGCAAACACCGGCTACCTCTATTCCCAATATGTTAGGCGGACGTGTACCGGGTATTATTTCCCTGCAAAACAGTGGTGAACCGGGAAAAAACATCTCTGAATTCTGGGTACGTGGTATCGGAACTTTCGGTGCCAACCAAGGTGCACTGGTACTGATTGACGGACTGGAAGGCAGCTTAAGTCAAATTGATCCGGCGGATATTGAGAGCTTCTCGGTATTGAAAGATGCTTCCGCCACAGCCGTTTACGGTACACGTGGTGCCAACGGTGTCGTACTGGTCACTACCAAACGCGGTGAAGTGGACAAACTGAAAATTACGGGACGTGCCAACCTGACCGTTTCCCACTTACAGAATATGCCCGAATACCTCGGTGCCTATGACTATGCAACGCTTGCCAACGAAGCAAAACTGGCTCGCGGCGAAGAAGCACTTTATTCGCCGATGGCGCTCGACCTGATCAAGTATCAGCTGGACCCCGATCTTTACCCGAATGTAAACTGGCGCGACCAGATTCTGAACAAGAATTCCCTGCAACAGACCTACTATATGAGTGCCCGTGGCGGCGGTAGTGTGGCCCGTTATTTCTTCAGCTTGGGTATGTCCAATGAAAACGCTGCCTACAAACAGGAAAAAAACTCTAAATACAGTACTGACGTAGCTTATCGTACTTATAACTATCGTAGTAATATCGATGTCAACCTGACTAAGACAACTACTGCCTATCTGGGTACGGAAGGTTATCTGTCTGAAAAGACCGAACCGGGAAACGTTTCGACTGACGCACTCTGGAGCGCCCAGCAAAGACTGACTCCGTTGACGATTCCTCTGCAATACTCTACCGGAGAACTGCCGGCATGGGGAGCAAACAACGAATACTCTCCCTACGTCATGCTGAACCACACCGGAAAAGCGAAATGGCGCAGATTCACAAACAAAGTGACACTGGCTGTTACTCAGGATTTGCCTTTCATCACCAAAGGACTGAAGTTAAGGGCACAGATTGCTTACGACTCGGAAAGTTATCTGAAAGAAATACGTAAAGTACTGCCGGAAATGTACTATGCCAGCGGACGTACTGTAGATGGTACTTTAATTATGCGCAAAGTAGTAGATGCCCAAACTGCCACCTATAATAAGGATGAAGAGTCACAATGGAATAAGCTGCATTTTGAATCTACTCTAAACTATGACCGTGCATTCGGTGATCATCGTGTCGGCGGTTTGGTTTACTATTATATGAGCAGCTATCAAAGCACATGGTGCGATATACACGGTTATAATTGTAATGTAAATGTAGATAATGTACCTAAACGCTACCAAGGCTTATCCGGTCGTTTAACATACGGATTCCGTGATACATATATGATTGATTTGAACTTCGGTTATACCGGTTCCGAGAATTTCCAGAAAGGACGTCGTTTTGGCTTCTTCCCCTCCGTTGCCCTTGGTTGGGTACCGACCAATTATGATTTCGTACGCGAAACATTGCCTTGGTTGAGTTTTTTGAAAATCAGAGGATCATGGGGTTCGGTAGGTAACGACCGTATTACCAACAAACGTTTTCCCTATCTAACTATTATGAATGAAAATGCTAATAAAGGATGGAACGGAAGCAGTGGTGTAACGGAGCAGTCAGTCGGTGCCGATAACCTCCAATGGGAAAAAGCTATCAAACTGGATTTGGGTATTGAAGGAAAATTATTCAACGAACAGGTAGACTTTACAGTAGACTTTTTCCGCGATACCCGCAACGACATCTTCCAACAACGCACGATGGTACCCGACTATATCGGATTGGCAGAACAACCTTTCGGAAACGTGGGTAGCATGGTCAGCTACGGAGCCGACGGAAACATTTCATTCACACAGGATATTGGTAAAGACTTCTCGTTTACCCTTCGTGGTAACTTTACGTACACAGCCAATATGGTGAAAAACTGGGAAGAAGCTTTCCAAAAATATTCTTATCAGGAAAGAGCAGACAAACCTTACGAATATTATGCCGGCTACATCGCATTAGGATTGTTCCGCGATGAAGACGATGTGAAGTTCAGTCCCGACCAGAGCGGAATTGCCGGACGTAAAGTACTCCCGGGTGATATCAAATACAAAGATGTGAATGGTGACGGTGTTATCAACTCCGACGACCAGGTGCCTCTTTCTTACAAGGCGAACTATCCGCGTCTGATGTACGGATTCGGTGGAGAAGTACGCTGGAAAAAACTGACACTGGGATTCTTATTCAAAGGAACAGGCAATGTAGACAACTTCTGTGTGGATGGCTACAAAGCATTCGGATTCCTCCCATTCTCTTCCGGAGAAACAGGAAATACACTGGCTATCACCGCCAATCAAGCAAACCGCTGGACACCGCGCGAAATATCGGGCGATGCGTCCACCGAAAATCCGAACGCTATGTTCCCGCGTCTTTCTTACGGAAATGACCACAACAGTACACAGCCTTCTACGTTCTGGAAAGCCAATGTCCGCTACTTGCGTTTGCAGGAAATCAACCTCAACTACAACCTGAGTGCCGGCAAGATTCTGAAACAACTGGGTGTTTCGTCACTCGACTTACAGTTTGTAGCTTCCAACATCTGCGTATGGAGCCCATTCAAACATTTCGATCCGGAACAGGCATATTACAACGGAGGAGCCTATCCTATACCGGCCCGCTATGCTTTTCAGATGTATATTAACTTCTAAAAATAATGAATCGTATGAAAACCAAAATAAGCCAGATTATATCGAAGGGGCTTCTCTTCGCATTTATCGTCCTGTTAGGCTCTTGCAATTACCTGGACGTAGACCAATATTTCGACGATACACTGAAGTTTGATTCCGTATTCACACAGAAACGTTATTTTGAAGCATACCTGTGGGGTGCAGCCGGACAATTGCCCGACGAAAGCAGAATCTTCGGTCACGAATATGCACCGGGCATTACTGCCAGCGATGATATCTTCACTGTAATGAGCAGCGACATCTTCCGCGGATCAGCTTTTGCACTGGGATATGTGAATCCTGATAATCTGAGAGGTATGAACGTCTGGAGTGACATGTACAAAGTAATCCGTAAAGCCAACCTGATGCTGGCACGTATGGACGAATGTCAGGATATGACAGCACTCGACCGCCGTAATTATACCGGCTATATTCACTTCCTGCGCGGTTACGCCTATTATCATATTCTGATGACTTGCGGCCCTGCAATTCTTGTAGGCGACGAAATATTCGAAAGTAACCTGGACGGCCCTGCTTACAACACTTATCGTGCCACTTATGACGAGACAGTAGAATACATCTGCTCGGAACTGGAAACAGCAGCGGCATACCTTCCGTTAAAAGCCTCTATCGCACAGTTTGAACGCCCCACAAAGGGAGCCGCTTACGCGCTGATAGCCCGTCTCCGCCTGCATGCCGCTTCACCGCTTTTCAACGGAACATCCACTGCCCGTCTCTACTTCGGCAACTGGAAACGTACTTACGATAAAGCATATTACATCAATCAAAACTATAGCGAAGAAAAATGGGCATTAGCTGCTGCTGCCTGCAAACGGGTGATTGATATGAATGTCTACGAACTGTTCACAGTGAGCAAAGACCAGAACACTCCGCAACTGCCGGCAGGTGTTCCTACAGAAAACTTCCCGAATGGAGCCGGAGGCATCGACCCGTTCAAGTCCTATTCTCACATGTTCACAGGAGACGAACCGTTCAAGAACAATAATGAAGTTATCTGGGGACGTATCTCCGAAGAGGTAAAAGGATATACACAACAATCGTTCCCGCAATATATGGGTGGATACAACGGTATGGGGCTGACACAGAAAATGATCGATGCTTACCGTATGGAAGACGGAAAAACAATCGAAGAAGCCATGGCAGTCGGAGAATATAAAGAAGGCCCTAACGACTTTACTTCCGGACCTCGTGATTTCTCGGACTATCATCTCAACGGCAATATCTGGCAGATGTATGCCAACCGTGAAATGCGTTTCTACGCCTGCGTAGGTTTCAACGGATGTTATTGGCCCGCTACATCGACTACCGACGGTTCTTACCGTCTGCAAACCGTGAAATACTGCATGGACGGTAATGCCGGCAAATATGCAGGTACAGTGGGTAGTGACAACTACACTCCTACAGGTTATGTGATCAAGAAATACATTTCTTCTTATGACGCATGGCGTGGCAACAGCAGCGAACGTTACGAAAAAGGATTCCCTATCATCCGTTATGCTGAAATATTGCTGTCGTATGCCGAAGCATTGAACCAGTTGACCACCACTCATGCCATCACACTGCCTACCGGCGAATCATACAGTTTGTCACGTGATGTGGACGAAATGGCCAAAGCGTTTAATCAGGTACGCTACCGTGCCGGATTACCGGGACTTACTCAGGCCCAACTGGAAAGTCCTACGGAAATGTTCGAGCAAATCAAGCGTGAACGTATGGTAGAGTTCCTGGGTGAAGGACGCCGGTTCTACGATGTACGTCGCTGGGGTATTTATGAAGATGTGGATTCAGAACCTATCATGGGCCTCAACATCGCAGCCAACGAATTCGGTGGTTTCTACCAACGTACTGTTGTGGACGAGAAAAATTACCGTGACCGTGTAGTACACAGAAAACTGTTGTTCTTGCCTATCAGCAAATCCGAATTGAGAAAAGTAGAATTACTAGACCAGAATCCGGGATATAACAACTAATTTTGAATCATCAGTAAAACAGATAATCAAATGAAAACAATGATAAAAAAAGCCGGTTATTTTCTGGCATTGCTTGCCCTGACAGCCTGCGAATCTTTCGACTTTGAACAGGAAATGGGACAAAAGATAATTTGTATCATCAGTGACAACGATCTGGTATATACCGGTATGCACGACCTCAACGAAACAGAAAGTACCGGATATATCTCCATCAACTGCGGCGGTTCCCTTCGAATCGACCGGGATGTGGACGTAACACTGGAATATGCTCCGGAAGTATTGCAGAATTATAATAAAATAAAGTACGACATTGACCAGTCAAAGTATGCCAAAGAACTTCCTTCAAAGTATTACTCCATCGCTCAGATGGGAGTCACTTTGAAAGCCAGCAGCCCTGACACATATAATGTGATGCCGATTCAGGTAAAACCTGAAGGGCTGTCACCCGACTCGATTTACCTTATTCCAATGCGTATCAAGAGTGTGTCGGCTTATTCTGTCAATCCGAACAAGTCTCAGGTACTTTATCAGGTACAGATGAAAAACCTCTATGCACGTACTGACGAATCTACTATCTACAATGCTGCCGGAAAGCTACAGAAAGAAAGGGAATCGCAACGTGACGCAGCCGCTTCACAGACATTCCACCCGCTTACGAAAAACTCATTCCGTATCTTTGCCGGTATCAAGGGATATGAGAAAAATGAAGAAGTCATCAAAAAGAACGGTATCATAGTTACAGTGAACGAGGACAACAGTCTGACCATGAAACCATACAACGCAGACTTTATCGAAGTGGCTTCCATCGATGAAGAACAACCCGATTATTATGGAAATTATGAATTGTCGGATGTTTACGGCGGAAAGAAACGCCAACGTTTCAACTTCAAATACAAATACCGTTTCAAAGGCGAATCAAAATGGGAGATTGTCGATATACGTTCTTTACGCAGTGTCACACTCGACTTGATAAACGAATAAATAACACTAAAATAACATAGAATGAAGAAACTAATTTTACTTTTAATTTTCATGCAGTTAGGGGCGGCAGTATCAAAGGCTCAGGATTTATATAAAAATATGAATGCCCCCATACACGAAAGAGTACAGGATCTGTTATCGAAACTGACAATAGAGGAAAAGGTCTCTTTGCTTCGTGCTACTTCCCCGGGAATCGAGCGTATGGGAATTGATAAATATTACATGGGAAATGAAGCGTTACACGGAATCATCCGCCCGGGAAAATTTACAGTTTTCCCGCAGGCAATCGGACTGGCCAGTATGTGGAATCCCGAATTACATCATATCATTGCCGGCGTCATTTCGGACGAAGCTCGTGCCCGCTGGAATGAACTGGAACGGGGAAAGAAACAAAAAGACCAGTTCAGTGACTTATTAACATTCTGGTCACCGACTGTCAATATGGCTCGTGACCCGCGTTGGGGACGTACCCCGGAGACGTATGGAGAAGATCCCTATTTATCCGGAGTATTGGGTACCGCTTTTGTGAAAGGATTACAAGGAGACCATCCGCGTTATCTGAAAGCTGTAGCTACTCCCAAGCATTTTGCCGCCAATAACGAAGAACATAATCGTTTTTATTGCGATGCAGCTATCACCGAAACGGACTTAAGGGAATATTATTTCCCGGCATTTGAAAAATGTATCCGCGAAGGAAAAGCGGAATCCATCATGACAGCTTACAATGCCATCAATGGGGTGCCATGTACTGCCAACAACTGGTTATTGAATAAAGTATTGAAACAGGATTGGGGTTTCAACGGATACATCGTATCCGATTGCGGTGCTCCCGGACTGTTAATGACTGACCATCGTTATGTGAAAACTCCGGAAGCGGCAGCCATGATAGCTATCAAAGCCGGACTGGATGTAGAATGTGGAGACTATGTTTTTGCCAACCCACTATTAAACGCTTACAAACAATATATGGTCAGTGCTGCCGAAATAGACAGTGCAGCCTACCGTGTACTGCGTGCACGTATGCGTTTAGGCATGTTTGATGATCCGGAAAAGAATCCGTATAATCACCTGTCCCCTAAAATCGTAGGTTGTAAGAAACATCATGACCTGGCTCTCGAAGCTGCCCGTCAGAGTATTGTATTGCTCAAAAACCAGCAAAATACTCTCCCGCTGAATGCAAAGAAAATCAAGTCAATAGCTGTGGTAGGTATCAATGCCGCCAACTGCGAATTTGGTGATTACAGCGGAACTCCGGTCAATGCTCCGGTATCTGTGCTGGATGGTATCCGCAACCGGGTAGGCAATGAAATAAAAGTAGTACATGCACCATGGGTATCTTCGGAAGAAGGTTATCAGCTTATTTCTCCAACCCATCTTCCTAACGGACTAAAGGCTGAATATTATGACAATCCTACTTTCCAGGGAACTCCTAAAACTCGTGTAGACAAAGGAATCAACTTCGAACCGAAAAATCAGGCTCCGGACCCGTTCCTGCCTAAATCTCCGCTTTCTATTCGCTGGACAGGTGAATTAGTTCCGAGCGTATCCGGTGAATATGTATTCAGTTTTACCAGCGATGACGGTTGCCGGCTGTATATTGATGACCAATTAATCATAGACGACTGGAATGTACATAGTATGCGTACAGAAAAAGCTTCTATAAAATTGGAAAAAGGAAAAAAATATCAGTTGAAAGCCGAATATTTCGATAACGGAGGAGACGCAATTGCCAGACTTCATTGGCGTGTGCCCAGCACAGATCAGTATGACATGCTGAATATGTATGGAGATGCCTCAAAAATTATCCGTGAATCTGATGTTGTCATCGCAGTAATGGGTATCAACCAATCCATCGAACGTGAAGGACAGGACAGAAACTCCATTGAATTACCCAAAGACCAGCAAATCTTTATCCGTGAAGCTTATAAAGCCAATCCGAATACAATTGTTGTATTGGTTGCCGGCAGTTCTATGGCAATAGGATGGATGGATCAGCATATTCCGGCTATTATTGATGCCTGGTATCCGGGCGAACAAGGTGGAACGGCTATCGCTGAAGTTCTGTTTGGAGACTATAACCCGGCTGGTCGCCTGCCGTTGACTTTCTACAACAGCATTGAAGATCTTCCTGATTTTGATGATTACAATGTCAAGAACAACCGTACTTATATGTATTTCGAAGGCAAGCCTTTGTATGCCTTCGGCTATGGACTCAGCTATACTAAATTTGATTACCGCAATTTGAATATCAAGCAAGATACTCAAAACGTTACTTTAAACTTCTCTATAAAGAACAGTGGTAAATACAATGGTGACGAAGTAGCTCAAGTATATGTGAAATTCCCCGATCAGGGAATCAAGACTCCGTTGAAACAACTCAAAGGATTTAAACGTGTGCACATCAAGAAAGGAGCTACCGAACAAATATCCATAGAAATTCCGAAAGAAGAATTACGTCTGTGGGATGACCAGAAGAAACAATTCTATACACCTTCGGGAACATACCATTTCATGGTCGGCAAATCTTCTGATAATATCTGTTTGCAAAAGACAGCGGAACTATAATTGTTCCATAAGAAGGCAGGCTGATATTATTAATAGTCACCTCAATACTGTAAATGCGGAGATACTGATTCTAAATAAAGAACGGTATTCTCCGCATTTCTTTATCATCACAGTCAGATTAAAATAGATACTGTAAAGCGCGGAAATAAACCGTTTGCTGCAAATGTTTCATTTTTTGCTCTGTTTATATATACTTTCCAGCTTATTCTTGACTACTTTTGACACATCAAATTTATTCATTTATTCTAATTATCATGAAACACGTAATTACATTCATCCTATTGTTTTTGTGTATCCCCGTATTTGCCCAACAAAAGATTGCACGCGAATATATCGAATGGTCTGACATCTGGATTCCCGGAGCCAACAAAACAGACCTTCCCCATGTATTGCTTATCGGTAATTCCATCACACGCGGATATTACGGAAAAGTAGAAGAAGCACTGAAAGAAAAGGCATATGTAGGACGGCTTTCCAATTCGAAAAGTGTAGGAGATCCGGCTTTAATCGACGAACTGGCAGTGATACTCAAAAACACCAAGTTCGATGTTATCCATTTCAATAATGGCTTGCACGGATTCGATTATACCGAAGAAGAATATGATAAAAGTTTCCCTCAATTAATCAAAGTCATCCGTAAATATGCCCCTAAAGCAAAACTGATCTGGGCAACAACCACTCCTGTCCGCACCGGAGAAGGTATGAAAGAATTTGCTCCCATCACCGAACGATTGAAAGTCCGTAACCAGATTGCACTGAAACATATCAATCGTGCCGGCATAGAGGTGAATGACTTATGGAAAGTGGTCATCGATCATCCCGAATATTATGCAGGCGGAGACGGAACACATCCGGTCGATGCAGGATATTCAGCTTTAGCTGCCCAAGTCGTTTCCGTTCTGAAAGACAAGTTACAACAAACTCATAAATAAACAAACGATCTGTCATTGACTAAAACCGAATCATATGGATAAGAAAAAAATCTGTTATTTAATACTCCTTTGTTTATTCTCTCTGAGCTGTACACTACAGGCTGAGAAATACGAAACTGTTTCTCCTGACGGAAAACTGAAGATTAAACTGAAAATAGACAACGGTACCCAATATGAAGTATGGTACGATCATACACAACTTATACTCCCCTCTTCCATCGGCTTACATCTGGCTGACGGCAGAGTAATCGGTAACGGAAGTGTAAAGTCGGCTAAGAAAAGAAAAGTCGATCAGACCATCGACGTACCTGTCGGGAAAAATAAAGTATTACAGGATGCTTATAATGAACTGACCATTTCTTTTACTGATAACTACGACCTCGTGGTACGTGCCTATGATGAAGGAGTAGCCTATCAGTTCGTTACCCGCCTGGACGGAGAAATAACGATTATCAGTGAAGATGCCATTTTCAATTTTGCTTCTACTCCGACTATCTATTATCCGGAATGCGATGCTAATTATTCCGGCGAAACAGACCAGTCCGGTCGCACCCACCAGGTACATCAGGGATACCGGAACTTCGAAAGGCTCTATAAAGTGTACAAAGGTCCGTTGGAAATTCCTTACGAACATTTCGCTGTTTCTCCGGTATTATACGAATATCCCGATTCTCCCTATAAAGTAGTCATTACAGAATCGAATACCTATGATTATCCGGCTCTGTACATGGAATCCAACGGCTACAATTCCATGCGGGGAAAGTGGGCTAACTATCCGAAAGAAACAATGGATTCCGATCCGTCAAATCCTTATTACTGGTACTCCAATCATCTGGTTATCTCCAGAGAAAATTACATTGCAAAAACGGACGGAAACCGTAGCTTTCCCTGGCGGGTAATCATTGTCTCGGAAGAAGATAAATCATTGTTGAATAATGAACTGGTATATAAACTGGCCGACCCTTGCCGTCTGACCGATACTTCCTGGATTCAACCGGGCAAAAGTGCATGGGAATGGTGGCATAAAGCAGTTCTGGAAGGGGTTGACTTCCCCAGTGGAAATAAGCAGCTATCGTTCCAGTTATATAAATACTACGTAGACTGGGCTTCAAAGAATCATATCGAATATATGACTTTAGATGCTGGATGGTCCGAAGACTATCTGAAAGAACTATGTTCATACGCCAAAGAAAGGAATGTGAAGATTATCGTCTGGACATGGGCCAGTTGTGCCAAAGAAAATCCCAGCGACTGGATCGCAAAAATGCACAGTTACGGAGTATCCGGAGCAAAAATCGACTTCTTCGAACGAAATGACCAGATAGCTATGCGATGGGGAAAAGAGTTTGCCGAACGTCTGGCGGAAAAGAAAATGGTAGCTGTTTTCCATGGCTGTCCCGTTCCTACCGGATTGCATCGTACATATCCCAACATATTGAATTATGAAGCTGTAAGAGGAGCGGAATGTAACTTCTGGGAAAAGACGTTAACTCCCGAATATCACACCCGTTTCCCGTTCATCCGTTTATTGGCAGGACCGGCGGATTATACTCCGGGATCGATGAGAAGTGTCACTCAAAGTGAATTCAAACCAATGGATATAGATAATACTCCGCCTATGAGCATGGGAACACGTTCGCACGAATTATCCATGTTTGTTATTTACGATCAATGGATGGCTTATTTGTGCGACTCACCGACCGAATACAATAAATATCCGGATGTGCTCGACTTCCTTTCTAAAGTTCCTGCCGTATGGGATAAGACCTTGCCATTGCAAGCAAAATTAAGCGAATACATCGTGACAGCCAAACAAAAAGGCAATGACTGGTATGTGGGCGGAATGACCAACTGGGATGCCCGTTCCACAGAAATAAACCTCAACTTCCTGAAAGACAATGTCTCCTATCAGGCAACTATCTTTAAAGACGCTCCAAATTCCTATGAGCAACCTAAAGAATATATGGTAGAGAAAAGAACAGTGGATAATAAAACTATATTGAATATAGATATGGCAAAAGGCGGTGGATTCGTTATCCGTCTGGAAGCAGAAAACTAATATCGCTATGAATGAAATTTAAATGAGATAATTACATCTCAAAGAACGGTACCATCTGATGCACAGAATGGTACACTCCAATACATTAAACGGTACCTTCCAACATACTGGATGGTACCGTTTGATGTATTGGAAGGTACCGTTTGTATATCCTATCATAATCCCAACTTTGCAGAAATCTCCAGCATCCGCTGAATAGGCTTTACCGCCTTCTCCGCTATCTCAGGATCAACGGTAATCTCCGGTGACTCATTCTTCAGACACTCATAGAGCTTCTCTAACGTATTCA
>OMAW01000397.1_pt1 | contig 24425 bp, 26 predicted proteins | sample 1644731 | NCBI WGS metagenome assembly OMAW01 (sample SAMEA103958133, study PRJEB25191) | human gut metagenome | biome: human-associated habitat [ENVO:00009003]; feature: intestine environment [ENVO:2100002]; material: feces | place: Germany | collected 2013/2015 | reverse complement strand
AGCTGAATGATATAATCGAAGCACATTAAACAAAAAACATTTTCTCACCCCAACGTACAATCAAGCACCATCATAACAACAAACCCTGCCGCCGCACCTATCGTTCCTATGTTGCTATGCTCTTTGCCCTGTGCCTCGGGTATAAGCTCTTCTATCACAACATACATCATAGCCCCTGCCGCAAACGACAGCATATACGGCAAAAGCGGAGCAATGAAAGAAGCGAGCAGTATCATCACCGCCGCACCTATCGGCTCGACAACTCCCGACAGCACTCCCATCACAAATGCTTTTCCCTTTTTCATTCCCTCGCTTTTAAGCGGCATTGAAACCACCGCTCCTTCGGGGAAGTTCTGTATTGCAATACCCAGCGCCAGCGCAAATGTGCTTGCAAGAGTAACGCTGTCGCCGCCTGTGCCGGTTGACCCGGCTACAGCCGCACCGACAGCCATTCCCTCCGGCACGTTATGGATGGTCACCGCAAGCAGCATCATAGTAGTTTTTGAAAGCCCCGAGCGCACGCCCTCAGGCTTATCGCTGTCAAGATGCAGATGCGGCACAAAGCTGTCTATCCCAAGCAGGAACAGAATCCCCGCCGCAAAGCCGACCACAGCAGGCACCCAATTCATTTTCCCGTAGCCCTGTTCGGACAGTTCCATTGACGGTATCAGAAGCGACCATACCGAAGCCGCTATCATTACTCCCGATGCAAAACCAAGCAGCAGCTTCTCCGTCTGGGCCCTCACCTTGTCACGCATAAGGAACACCATAAGCGAGCCGAGCGTTGTTCCCATAAGCGGTATCATCAGTATCAGAAATATCTCCAATTGCGTCACCTCAATATAAGTTAGTTTAGACTTACCACTTATATTTTACCACAAACAAAAGAAAAAGCCAAGCGTTACACCTGACTTTTCCCGTAAAATTTACTTTTTGCGTTTCTCACAGCTTGCAGAGGCTGCTCCCTTTTATTAATTCTTTGTTCTGATTTTTATCAGTTCAGCTATTGTGTAAGTTTCCTCCGTTACAGCAGAACCTTCTATAGAAAACATTTTTCCCTTTTTACGCTATCATTAATTCACAAAAAATCTCCGCAGCCCAAAGCCACGGAGATAAAACCGTCATATGTAACGCCGTATTACTTGATTACTTCGACCATCATGCCGGGAGCGGCCATTACAGCGTTTGATTCGTCAGTATCAATGTGCATAGCGTCTGCAAAATTCTCGCTTACTCTGATAACAACATCGCCGAGAATTGCCTTTCTTCCGTCAGAATCAACCTTTACGCTTACAACGTCCTTGTTCTTCACGCCCCACTTTTCAGCGGTTTCTGGAACAAGGTGGATGTGACGCTTTGCAACGATAACGCCCTCGCTGATTTCGATCTCGCCCTCAGGACCTGTTATCTTACAGCCGGGTGTGCCTGCAATATCGCCTGATTCTCTTACGAATATAGGACATCCGATAGAACGTGCGTCCGTAGCCGAAAGTTCAACCTGTGTAGCAGGACGAACAGGGCCTAAAATAGATACGTTTGCAAGCGATCTCTTGGGGCCTGTTATAGTAACTCTTTCCTCGCAAGCGAACTGACCGGGCTGAGAAAGATCCTTCTTCTTTGTAAGCTCATGACCCTTGCCGAACAGTGTTTCGAGAGCCTCCTGCGTAACGTGGATGTGACGTGCGGAGGTTTCCAGTAATACTTCCATTTTTTCCATAATGTTATCCTTCTTTCATGCCAAAGGCAATTTTTACTGTTAACATTATACACCCGTGAAACGAAAATTTCAAGTGTTTCATATAACGAATATCGGGCGGAACAAAAAAGTTATAACAGCGTCCGCTATCCCCAGCAGAAAGCACCCGATACAGCACACCGCAAACCGCTCAAGATATATCTTATAATAGTGCGGAGCCTCGTCACGCCTGCCTTTAAGCACAGCCAGCACACTGTTTGAGCATAACACGGACAGACGGCACTGATAACAGCAGATTACCGTTCCTATAAATGCGGACGGAAGAACAAACACCGCAAAAGCCGGTATCCCGTTTGCCCCGTATATATTCACAAGCGCCGCAAACGTCATTCCCACGCCTATACCCTTGAATGCCGGTATAAGCGCACCCACAGGCTGTCCCACAGCGCAAAGCCCTGCTAAAAACGGTACAATGCACCATATAAGCGCCGATATGAACGAAGCGGCGGCATTCCCGAAAAATCCGCCGTGTATCCTTCCTTCGAGAAAGCCCTCCAGCATCTCGTCAGGCACGGTCGCCGTTGCCTTCCCGTAAAACACCGCCCCGACAACAGCCCCGGCAACCGCCGTTATAAAGAGTATCAGTCCTGCATACTGCCTGTTGCGCCTGCCTTTAACCACTACTTCCGATACGGTTATACCGTCGGCACTCAGCTTCCCGTTTTCCTCCGTCATAACCGCCGTATCCGCATCCTGCCCCTTGCAAACATCGTCCCCGCCCGCCACAGCGTCAGACTCGCACACCGCATTTCGTTCCTTTAAAAATTCTTCCCTTGTCATAATTTCGTTCATACTGCACGTCCTTTCCTTTCGGGTACTCTACAGTAAATCTATGAAATGAGAAGAAAATTTATGACCGTTTTGCAATAAAACAAAACCGCCATGCCTCAGCACAGCGGTTGATTTCAGATGAAATATATGATATAATAGCGAAGAGGGTTCCTCGGACGACAGGCGGTCAATACATCTCCCAAGATGCGAAAACATCTGAAAGGGGGTGTAGCTGATGTACATAACCTTGAGCGATTTAACACAGATAGGTATTTTCCTTACTGCGTTCACAGTTATGATATTTACTATCAGTTCTTCAAATAAAAAGAAATAACCGCCCACAGCTTCCAACTACGACGGTTATTTCTTAGCCAACACGGGAGCGGTCGTCTGTCGTTCCCTCTTTATTTGTATTCTATCACACTTTCAATAAATTGTCAAGGTGCATTCCGATAGCCAAACAACCGCCATGCCTCAGCACAGCGGTTGTTTCCTGTTATCCGTTAAATTTCATATTAATAATATCCGGGATCCGGCAGACCGCTGAGATAATATCTCGGGTTCAGTCTTTCCGAACCGTACCTTACTTCAAAGTGGCAGTGACAGCCGTACGCAAGTCCGGTTTCGCCTACTGCGGCTATGCACTCGCCCTGATTTACCTCCTGACCTGCACTGACGAATATCTCACTGTTGTGGGCATATACCGTTGTGTATCCGTCGGGATGAAGTATCATCACGGCATTTCCGAGTCCGCCGTTGTCCCAGCCTGCGAATATTACAGTACCGCTTGCTCCGGCATATACATCCGTACCGTAAGGTGCGCCTATATCAACGCCTCTGTGTCCGGCATAACCGCCGTCCCACCAGCCCCACTCCCAGAATGTGCCGCCGTCAACAGGCCATATATACTTCTTGCCCGTATCAGCAGAAGCATCTGAATAATGCGATGACTGCGGAGGCAGAGTACCCTGAAGGATTATCTCCGTTACAGGCTCTTTCACTCTTTCGGTTTTCTTTATGGTACGCTTGACCTCTTCGCCGTTTACATAATACACCTTTGCCGTGATTTTGTTCGTACCGGTCTCGCCCTCCTGGTAAACCGTTTCAACGCCCTCATAGCGTGTATCGTCGTCCTCATATTTCGTTTCATACGGAACTTCAACGTTGTATGTTTCCGTTCTTGAAATACTTACCGACAGGAAAGGCACCTCCTGCGTTTTGAGCAGCTTTTCGCCGGCTCTCAGCACATAGTCCTCATCCATAATACCGGGATTCAACGTCTCAAGTTCTTCTATGCTTATTCCGAGCTTTGAGCATATTCCGGAATGGCTGTCACCGTCAACCACCGTGTAATAGGACGCTTCTTCCTTTTTGGAATTTATCAGCTTGATGATTTCATCGCTCGACACAATACTGTCCGACAGATAAAGACCGGGAACATACTCTATATCCTTCTCAAAGGCAACGTCCTCGTCCTTTGCGTTTGTGCGGTAACCGTCAAGTATCTTCTCAAGCTCAGCCTCAACCGCTGTGTTGTCAACAAGTGCGCCATAGAACTTTCCGCCTATGTACATTCCGTATGCATACTCGATAGGAGTATCACTCAGTTCAAGCAGCTTGTTTGCAAGCTGATATTTCGTCAGATATTCCTGGTCGCCGAGCATTTCGAGTGAATATCCCGGCTCCATGCTTATCTTCTTCTCGTTGCCGATATATGTGATACGCTCCTGCATTATACGCTCTGCGTCATTGAATACCTGCTCGCTTTCGATATATCCTACAAACTTTCCGTCAACCGTCAGCTTTATCGCATAGTCTGTACCCGTCGCATATCCGACAACGCTCATAAGAAATACTATTGCGATGATCGGTGCGGCATAGTTGAACAGCGTTACCGCAAGACCCTGCTTGCCGAATACTGCGTCCTTTGCTATACTTCCGTACAGCTTTGCCGCCTTCTTTTTGTCGCCCTGCTCCTTTGCGGTCCTTATCTGCCTGTTTGTACGCTGAAGCACACGCTTTGACTTTAACAAAGGTGCAAAGAAGAAGCTGCCTATTTCGCAGAACGTCCTCTTTACTGCGTCCCTGAAAAGCGCCGTATGCTTCCATATAAACACGGCGGCATAAGCCACATATACAGCAGGCTTTGAAAATACATCGGCTATGATATGACAGAAATACTGCCCAGCCATAACCAGAAAATCAAAGATCCTGTCGGCAACAACCGAAATACCGGTTTTGCCTTTATCTTTTTCTTCGTTGCTTTCTTCATTCCGATTCTCCGACGTATCGTCAACCGCAGGCTTTACATCAGCCTCCTGTGCTTCCTTTTCACTGTCGCTGTCAGGAAGTATAGTTTCCTCAATATCGTCACGATAATCGGGTATCATCAGTTTTCCCATTATCAATCCTTTTCCGTATAAACCAAAACAAACGGGCATACGCCCCAAACAATCAATATATTTATATAATAACCCGCCGTTGTGAACGACAGGTGATAAATCAACGCTTTTTCCGTTAAAAGCAGGAACGGGCATAATGCCCGCTCCACACCTTTAAGGTTGCTTTTCCTTCCGTCATGAAAGACAGCAATCTTTTCCGTCACCGCCATTATAACATAAAAGATTACAAAGCCGCAACAATTTGTAACTATTTTGTTACCGTTTTGTAACCATTTCGCCCTTTTATACAAAAATACATCTACTTTTGCTTTTATAACAGTGCATTTTTAACAGACTTGTTTTATTGTGATTTTACATAAACGCTACACATTAATTTGTGCAACCCTTACAAATATTTTTTGGCAATTTCAGTATCTGTTGACACGCTCAACGCATTTGTGCTAAAATATAGATGTGAAATTATGCTTACCGTTAAGTTCAGGCAAAAGGCAGGTGATACCCATGAACACGAACGAAGAAAATAAAACAGAAGACCGTGAAAGCGGGATTCAGACATATGACAGGAAAAAGAAGTCACACGGCAATTTTCTTAAAATCGGCTGTGCGTCATGCGGTTTTGTTGCCGTAGTCGCTCTTTGCGTTCTGTCAAGCCGTTACTCATGGTTCGGAGTCAAAGCCGATGACGAGGGTATCAGCTACAACAACGGTTTAGCGTCATCATATTCCACTACTGCGCCTGTCGGGGAACAAAAGGTTCCCACCAAAGCCAACAAGCATAACGAGGCACAGGAAACCACCGCTGCAACATCGGTAACCACATCGGCAACCACAACAGCAAAAACCACTCAGACCACAGCGGCGACAACAAAGGCTAAATCTCCCGCAACAACCAAGGCAACAGCTCCTGCGACAACCGCCGCACCAAAGCCCGCATGGACAGAAAAGAAGTGCAGCGGCACAATGTACATAAACATTTCAAGCTGTTCCGCAAGAAAAGAGGGCTTACAAGGCTCTGAGGTCATTTCCTATAAATATTACGGAGATGCGGTAAATATCGCCGCACTGACAGACACCGGCTACTATAAACTCGATGACGGCACATATATCCACAGCGACTATCTTTCCAAAAGCAAGCCTGTCGCAACTACCGTTCCCAAAGCGGCAAAACCCACCGTGCAGGATAATGCAACTCCCGCACCGGTCATAACCGACAGTCCCGTAAACTGCACCGCAGAAGAGGCGGAGGTTTTCCGTATCGTGAATGAAATCCGTGTTTCCTACGGACTTAAGCCTTATAAGTGGGATACAAACGCATATAAGGCGGCAAAGATCCGCTGTGATGAATCTTTTAATGTATTCTCACATTTAAGACCCGATAAAACTAAGTTCTACACGGTATATGGTGTAAATTCCGAAGAAGCGAGAGACACTGTATTTAAAAACGTTGGCGAAAACCTCGGCTCAGGCCAGCCCACCGCACAGAGAGTAGTCGACAACTGGATGGCTTCCACCATGGGACACCGTGAAAATATACTTAACCCGAATATCGAAAATATGGCCGTAGCATTCGGCACATATAACGATGCTTATAAGTATTACTGGGTACAGGAATTTACAACCTACAGATAAGCATAATAGCACTTTCTAAAAGCACAAACGCACAGGCTGTTCGCCTGTGCGTTATTTTTATGCTATATTTTCGTAAGATCCTCCGCTCTTACCGCCGCAGTGACCTGCCCGCCCTGACCGATGACGATATAATCCTCTCTGTCACCCGAGCCTGCCTGCATAACCTCGTACACATTCGTGTACACAAACAGTGCAAGCGAACCACCGTTATACGTTTTTGCGCCGTAATTTACCTTGACCTTATCGCCTACAGCGAATTTCTGCGTTGTGTCATTGCTTTCCGTGATTTCCGCCTTTTCCGCCTTGTACAGATTCTCTGTATAAAGCCAGCCGGTAGGCACCGAGCCGATGCCTATAAGCGTTTCCTTGCCGCTTGCCGACACCTGCTGAACGGTATAGATTGTATCATACACATAAGAATACGGCTCTACTCCGTTCGTAAACCTTGCGCCACGCTTCACCCTTACGCTGTCGCCTTTTTCGAACAGATTCTCAGGCTTATCGGGCTTTTCCGGCATATCACCGCAGTTTTCCTTATACCATTTTGCCGTTATCGCAGGATAATCTACAAAGCAAATATTCCCGTCAACGTCATTTCCGCCGATGCTGTCAATGCCCCACTGCCACATTTTCTGCCCGTAGTCATATCTGCTCGGGTTGTCCGGGCTTTCGGTCCAGTGTGCAAGCCATATATCACGCTTCCCAACAATACGTTCCTTCTGATAGTAGCTTTCAAGCCACGCAGGATTTGCATACACTCCCGACGGAAGCCCTGCCTTATTCAGCCTGTCGCAGAACTCAAGCGCCATATCGGTTCTTTCCTTGCTTGTGAGGTTGTCTATCTGACGCTGTTCCTCCATGTCGCAGAACACGGGATATGACGGCTTTTCATCGCCTATCGTCTTGACGCACGCATTTATCTGCCTGTCAAGCTCCGCCGTGTCTGTCGCCGTAACATACCAGTAACAGCCGAAGTCTATACCGAGTTTTCTGCACTGCTCGATATTGCGTCTGAAGTAAGTGTCCTCATCCGTTCGTATGCCGGCACGGATAATTACAAACTTCACGCCTGCCGACACAGCCGCCGTAAAATCGAACTGCTCCTGCGCCCTGCTGATGTCAATGCCCTTTGTTCTCACTGTCGTCCTCCCCGCTTTTACTTTTTATCTGCCTTAGTACATTCTTTATTTTCTGCGGCACCGGCAGTCCCAGTGCCGATGCGTTTTCGACAATGCTGATTCCCTCGTTAGCGATATAGAAAAGCATTACCGCCGTCATAGCGACAGGCACACCGCCAAGCACATAGGTGTCTGCGATATGACCTACCGACAGGAACACAAGTATCAGCAGCTTTTTCGCTATCCCCTTGAAGCCTACCGCACTTGACAGCTTCTTCTCCGCTATCGCCACAAGCACACCGCTCACATAGTCCAGGACCATAAAAGCGATAAGCGCACGGAACAAGCCGTTTACCTCGCCGTACATAAATCCCAGCACTGCCCCGACAGCACCTGCTATGCTGTCAATGATAATCTGTATCCTGCTCATATTTCCCCCTCCTTTGCTTTGACTTTTTTACTTTTTGGTCATCCCCTGATTTAACCACCGGAAGCTCTGGGATGAGGAGGCGTAGCTCCGCCGCCTGTTGCGGTTCTTCTTATAAGTTCATCATTGGGCATACCCATTTTCTTAAATGTTGACGGCTTAAGCTCCGGATGTATCTCATACAACAGTTCAAGATACGTTGTACCCTTTGTGTCACCGGGTATCTCCATCTGCTCCACCCAGTCAAAGAAGCCCTCCTTATCACCGTAAAGCTGATAAAGTGCCTCGATATACTCTTCATCCGTATAGATTTTATCCCCGTACTTGCTGATAAAATCATAAGCGTCACTCGGCGAAAATTTAGTACTGTCGGTTTCCTCATTCTCCACAGCGTCTTTCAGCGAGTTGTTCAGTTTTATCTGATAATTGCGGTCGCTGTCATACACCTTCTGAGCATAATCCCTGTCATTTTCGCTCACCCTACGGTTATAATCCCTGTCATTTTCGTTTACCCTACGGTTATAATCCCTGTTGTTTTCATATACCCTGCGGTTATAATCCCTGTCGTTCTCGTAATTATCCCGTTCAAACTGCGCCTGCAAATTACGCTGTGCCAGAGCGTCCTTACTTTTATTATATTCAAAATTTCTGTTTGTGTTATAATCGTCAACGCTGTCACGGTATCTTCCGTAGTCCGACTTCTCAAGCCCTATAAGCGTATTGAGTCGCTTATACGCACTTTCCTCATCATCCTTATAACGTTCATACGCCCTCTGTTCAAGTTCGGGAATCTTATCACTGAGTTTTGACATATAGCTGTTATATGCCTGCTGACCTGCCGTGACCGCATAGCTGTTGCCGTATCCGCCCGTAAGCGATGCCGCATTCCCCATCGTGTCACGCATAGCTGTTCTGCCCGATTTTTCATAGCTGTTCTTATACTGTGAGAACAGCTTGTCCTTATCTGCGTCATATCTGAAATTCTTCTTTGCCATAACCTTTGCAAGATTGTTTTTCAGTGCGTCGCCGTATCTGCTCTTATATACCGGAGCGCTGTCCTTATCCTTGTTTTTCTGTTTTTCGCTCATATAACCTCCTCGTAAATTTCCGTATTATCTGCCTCGTTCATCTTTGCCTCAAACTCATTCATCTCCTCATCAAACCTCGCAATATCCTCCGCCGTTATCCTGTCACGGCTGTAATGATTGCCAAGCTGCATAGCCGCCCACGCTCTGTCAAAGCTGCCGCTCTTAACGCCGTTCACAGCGACCTCGACTATCCATCTGCCAAAATCCAACATTATACCTCACCTCCCGATACCGCCACAGCCTCAAGCGCCGCAACCCTTGCTTCAAGGCTTGCGATACGTTCCGTGTCCTCTTCGGCCGCAGGCGACCAGTCCGTAGCCTTAGTGCCTTTTTCGAGCTTGATATTGCAAGCCTCAATCATGCCGTTTTTATCAAGCGCAAGCGCCACGCATTCGAGCTTCGCTATGTCGCTGTCATTTATCGTCCACGTCTTTTTATAGTAGAGCCACTTGTCTTTAACAGTATCTACCCCCACCGTCAGCGACAGGGCATACAGCTTTTTATCATCTGCCGAGCGAAACCGTGCCATTACATACCCGCTTGCGTCAAGCCCGACATCGCTTCTGACCTTTATCCACGCCGACAGAGTGTAGCTTGTGCCGACGTTGAAATCCGTCAGAAAGTGACGCTTGCTTATGCCGAAATATCTTGCATTTCCGGAATAGCCTGTTCTGGATATTGCAAGGCTGTTACCTGATATTCCGCCCCCGACATTTATCACCGTAGTACCGCTCCAGCCGTCTTTTATGTTCCCCGTGCTGTCATACAGCAGATTTCTGCCACCAATCTCGACAGCGTTCACCGCCGCAGTAATATCTGCCGCTGTTGCCGCCCCGACCTCGCTTGCCGTGTACGCAGGTTTATTCTCGGTTTTCGTCCATTCGGGCATATCCGTAATATCCGACATATTATGTGTATGATTCTTCTCTGCCGCTCCGACTTCTTCCGCTGTATACACAGGCTTGCTTTCAGCTTTTGCCCAGTCCGATATTTCGGCTGATTTCAAATACTCCGACAGATTAACCGAGATAACCCCGTCAGCCGTTACCGATATATTATCGCCTATCTTAACACCGCCGAGCGTGTCGGCAGTTGCAGAGGAAAGCACATAGCTGACACCCCCGTCAGCCGTCAGCTTTCCGGATATATGCAGATTACCGCCACTGTCAAGCACCAGTGCATCCGATCTGCTTGCTCCGTAATATGAATCATATCCGTTACCTACAACGAACAATCCTTTGCTTGTTTTATTCCACTTTCCTATTGCGAACGTTTCATCTCCTGCCACCGTACCCCAGCCGGAAGCGTGAGAACCGATACCGCTCGCAACCGTATTATGACCCTCGGCATGAGAATAACTGCCTGTTGCACGGCAATTCTCGCCCTCTGCGTGCGAGCTCTGACCGCTCGCCACACAGCCTGTCCCTTCGGCATGACAGGACGGATTTGACGCTACAGTGTTGCTCCCTTCCGCATGACTATACGGAGCGTTAGCCGTAGTCTTATACCCTTCGGCATGAGAATAGTACGCTGATGCAACATTGTTTTCGTAGTCGTTGAACACCTCACAGTTTCTGTCGGTGTTGGTGAACTGCCCCACTTCATCCGCAATCGTACTGTAAATAAGCTGTTTTTCCTCTTCGCCGTCCGACTTCTGCGCAATATTCTCATCTATGCCGTTAAGACAGAATTTTATTCTTTCGGTAAGTAGTGACAGATAATCCTCAACCGCATTTATCCGCCCTTTGTCCTCCGCAGATTTATCGGGAGCAAAACTTATATTCAGATTATCCACTTATCTCACTTCCCTTTTCACTGTCAAGATATATGCCGTACAGCGTTGCATAAGCGTCACCGCTTACTTCACCGCATATCTTTATTCTTATCTTTCTGCTTCTGAGCGGTATTACCGGAGCGACAGCTATTTCTTCGCCATTACCCTTTTCACCCCAAAGTTCATATACCTTCCTCCATTCTCCGCCGTCAGCGCTTATATATGCCGACAGTTCAAGCGTTTCGCCGACCTGCTTTTTGTGATACAGCGACATTCTCAGCTTTTTATATATTCTGAATATGCTTCCCCTGCCAAGTTCGCCGCTGACCGCAGAAAATTCACTCCTGTCACTGTCCGTATAACCGCTGTCGTTTCCGACAAGCATTACAAGCCTCATCTTTTTATTGCTGTCACGGGTAACGGCATACAGCCTGCCGTTTATCTCGTGCGCCGAGATTACATCCGCAAGCCGCCTTGTGTACCACGCCGAGTAACGCTTGTCATAATAATACACCGTTTTGTCAGCCGCACACATAACGACATATCTTCCGTTTGCCGTCATCACCGCCGTATCGGTAATATCATCACCCAGCTTTGCGTCGATCCTCACCGATGCAGAGCCGTTAAAGCTGAATATCCCCTCAGGCGCCTTATAATAAAGCAGTCCGTCCGATATGCACAGCGAACCGTCACTGCCCTTCTGAACGCCTCTCAGCTTTACAGTGCTCAGCGTGAAGTTTGACGCTCGTGTGCCGTAGACAATATGGACGACATTTTCCTTAAAGAACAGTACGCCTCCCCCGTACACGCATACTCCGGTGAAATCCCCGTCAGACCCTACCGTTGCCGCCCATGCGTCAGTTGAGATGCCGTCATAACTTCCCCACTCCGTAGCACTTCCGAGCTTTGAGCAGTATATTTCACGATTTGCCGACGAACACCCCCACAGCCTGTTGTTATGCTCTGTTATAAAATCCATCTTCGGTATCGGACAGCTTATGACCGCATTCTTTATATTAGACACCCTGAATTTGTCCATCTTCCGCTTTTCCGTATAGAAATAGCGGGTATCGCTGTATGCACTCGTGTCGAAGTTGATCGACACGCACCCGCTCATGCTGTAGCTTTCCTTTCCCACCGAGCTTATCAATGCAGACAGATAGTGTTTCTTTCCGCCGTATTCATAATCTATCCTGACCATATCGCCAACGCTGTAGCTTGACAGCGCTACGCTTTCCTCAGGCACATCAAGATACAACAGCTTATATATAGAAACCGTAGGCCGTGTCTGGTTCTGATTATATTCGAACAGTGTACCTGAAAGCGCCGGCTTCGCCGTATACCGCACGCTTACAGGCGTGTCTGCGGTATTTACAAGCACCTCGTCCGGCATTATCAGTATGTATGCTCCAAGTGACACAAGCTGTTTTTCCCCTGCGCTGAGATTCACCGCCGTTTTCACTCCCGAAATATATATACCGTCAGCCTTTGTGTATACTATCTCTCCGTTTTTTATGATATACCCCGTTATACCGTCAGCCAATGCCTTGTACGAAAACGGCTTTACCGTTTTAAGCGCAGGAAAAGCGGTAAAATCCATACCGTACAGTTCCTGCCAGCATCCAAGCGGCGTACCGTTCGAGCGATCGATACCGCCGAACTTTACGGCACTTTCCGTACCACCCGTTATTTCTCTTACCGCCAAGTTCTTCCTCCTATCCCGTGATTTCGGTTCTCACGCACGAAATATGCCTGCTGTTCCAGAAACGGCAGCAGCTTTCATACAAAGCGTCAAACAGAGCGTTGTCATTGGCATATCTCTCATACTCCGCATGGTAAAAATCTATCAGCGAGCAAAGATAAAGAATGTATATCTCATCGTGCGGAGCCTTTATGAAAAGTTCCGTTGTGTCATCGCTCGTGATCTTTTCCGTATCGGTAAACCCGATTCCCTCATGCTCGTGCGTAACATACAGATCCTCATATATCCTGCTTTCAAGCTCATAAAGCCACTTTCTCTTGTCCTCTGCGGCAATCTCGCTGGGCCGCAGTGCGTCAACCGTTTCAATGACTTCCTTTACCGTCATCACTTACCCTCCTGCACTATCAGCGACTGCTTCCAGCCTTCATCACGGTAGTATTCCGCTCTCTTTCTCTGAAGTTCTGCTCTGTCCAGTTCCTTTTTTATGAACAACGGCACCATCACCGTTTCACCTCTGCGTATAAGATAATTGTTGCAGTTCACCGATACAAACACATCCGAGTTGTACTTGTCGTTGTCCTTGAACAGCCTTACCGCCACAAGCTCAGTTAAATTTTCTTTCATATATTTCTCCTTTACAATATTATTCCCCTTACCCTCCCGCACTGCCGTTGCTGTCACCACGCCTTGCAGTGACCCTGTGCCGCTTATTCCGGTTTTCCTTTACCGGCTTTAATTTGCGCTCGTCTTTTCCGAATAAACAGGAGAACAGCTTTCTATTCTCACCATATACTCGTCCGTAAGTATCTCGGCTGTGCGTACCGCCTTCCAGCCCACGCTCGCTCTCTGGTTCAGAGGGTCGTCACCGTAGCCGAGCTGCTTTACTATGTGCTGAAGACCGCCGCCTGCAACGTCCGTCACCGCATAAGCGTGCGCTCCTATAACCAGAGTAGAGAACACCGCAAGCGCCTTCTTTTCGTAATATGTCGAGGCTGTGACCTGACCGCCTGCCGAAACGCTTGCCTTCTGATAGCTGTCGCCCGACTTTGTATAATAGTCCTTTCCCTCAAGAAAATTTGCGTCGGAGGTCAGCTGATAGAACTGCGGACAGCTTTCATCGGCAAATATCTTCGCCTCCGTGCTTTTTACAAATCTCACATTGCCGAGCGAGCCTATCTCACCCTTGAATATGCTTTCGGGGTCGGCATACTTATGCACATCGACCCACTCCGCACTTCTCATAAGGTCATAAGCGGCATAAGGGTGTATTATCGCAACATAGCTCTCCCCGTCTATTCCGTCTGCATTCATGCTCTCAAGCTGTGCGGCGGCACGGAATACCATATCCACCGATAAGACGCAGTCCTTGCTCAGTTCATCTCTTGACAGCACCTCGCCCCCGTCCTTGCCGCAGGCATATATAACATTCGTTCCTGCGTTAACTATCTCTCTTGTTATCGTGTCAAGCGTTCTTCCCGACTGACTGCCGAGCAGCTTTGTTGACTGCACTACATTGTTGTCTATTGCGGTAAGTTCCAGCATATCCGACAGCTTGATATAGTCGCCGTACTGATTCACCGTTGCCGTCTTAGCTGTTACCGACAGCATATTTCCCGCAGGTGTAACGCCCTCAACAAGTGGCGTTGTCGCCTTTGCAAGCGAGCTGTACTTTCTCAGTTCTATCGTCTTGCCGTTATTCTTGGGTATCGGATATTTGTCTGCAAAGCGGTCATGCACCAGCTTAGGCTCTGCCATATCTATCAGCGTGTTCTCATAGAACGTTTTCATCTCGGCGGACAGACTTGCCTGTCCTGTTGTCTGTACATCGAACAGATTTAATTTAACTTCTCTTTTCTTCATATAGATTTCCTTTCCCGACGGTCTATACCGTCATCTTTCTATTTTCTTATCGTTTCTTCTTATCGTTTCTTCTGCCGCAAAACTTTCCTCCGTGCGGCTGCGGCTTTTTTAATTTCCCGCCTGCCCTCCCGTTGCAATATTCATATCTCACCCCCTTCCTTCTCATTCATAAAAGATCAAAGCACCACTCTTTCCCCTCTCTCCGTCCGTCTGATAAGTTCCTTCCGCTCATTTTTAGACAGGCTTTTCTCGCTTTTCGTAACCTCTCCCGCAGATGACAGCGCACCCTCCTTCATTCTGCCGCTTTTACAGAACGCACCGCTTCTCATAAGTTCAGATGCCGCATATTCCATTGCGGCGGTAAAAAGTTCGTCCTTATGCACGATAAGATAAGCCTCCTCAAGCCCCACGCCCTTATAGCACAGCGAAAAGAATCTTCTGTCACTCATTTCTTTTGCAAGGTCAAACTGAGGATATGTCTGCTTTACCTCCTCGCTTTCCTTTTGCCACCGCTCCAGCCTGTACTCCATATCGTTTCTTCTGCACCGCTCGAAATTCCTCTCGGATACCGCATTTTCTATTCCGTCATAGTCGCATTTATCCGCTCCGCAAAACTGCGCCACAAGGCTCAATATCCGTTCTGCCCTTGCCGCCCTCTCACGCTTTGACTTAAGCACCGCTTGCCTGAAAAGCTCCGCCTTATCCTCGTTTTGCTCTCCCTCGGCTTTATCCGGTTTATTGTTTTCGCTCAGGCTTTCTTCACTCTTTTGCTCCTTGACTTCTTCGCTTGTTTCAGCGTTTTCTATACCGTTATCTGTCGCCTGCACATTCTCTGTCGCTTCCATATTTACCTCTCACTTCTATAGCAGGATACATATTCCGGATAATTTTCCTCCAGCATATCAAACCCCTTGCATATCCCGTCAACCGCCGTGTTCAGCCCGTCATCGTCCGTCACATAGCTTATGACCGCCTGACCGCTTCTCAGCGTAACATCAATAATATCGGTATCCCCCGTGTCCTCGCTGTCAAAAACATTCTGCGCTATCGTCTGAGCAAGCGTTGTCATTGCCGCACATACAAGCGTAGCCTCTGCCGACCCGCTGTTTTCGTTCGCACAGTGTCCCGTGATATAAATATCCCTGCCAAGACCCGACTTGTCTATTCTTACTCTTGTCATATCTTCACCTCGTTCATTCCTGCGTTATCCCTTATCACACGCTCAATTTCTTCTTTTCCCTCAAAGTCCATCATCGCAAGACAGCCCAGTGCCTGCACTGCCGTTTCCGGATTGAAAAATCCAAGCTGAAAAAGCTGCTTTGCAAGTTCATTCTGCGAAGCTTTGGAAAACGGCGATTTCTTCGATGCCGTACATACTATATCAAAGACAGGCTTCTTTGTCCCAAGCTGTACCCCGAAAAGCTCCCTGCTCTGTTCCTTTATGGCAGAGTTGTCAAAAGCGTCATATCCCCCGGTTATCCTGAAGCTTCTCGGCGTATCATAAAACTGCCTTATCAACTCTATTATCAGATAGCACACCTGCTGGAACGCAAAATACGTTCCCTTTATCATATCCCTCGACAGCTTGCTTCCTGCCTCCTGTAAAGCCGCAATGGCGCTCGCCGCCGTAACGCCGTTTGAAACCGACCCCTGAGAAAAATCCCTGTTTCCGCTCGTTTCCTTCAGTTCGTCTATTTTTAAACTCAGTGCATTCATCACCGAGCTGTCAAGCGGCTCTGCCTTAATTTCCCTTATATCCTCTTCACCGAGATTTCCCGCAACGTGAACGAATCTGTTTTTTAAGTCGGCAAATTCGGCTTCGTTCACCGCACTGTTCTGTCGGATAAAATATCTCTTTCTGCTCATCTTCACCGTATGCTCAAGAACGACCTGCGACAGCTTATCTATATACATCTGTGCGTCACGCATAACATCTATGTAGCCGAATCCGCACGGAGTTCCCTCCTGCACAAACAGCGTATCCATAACAAATGGATAACGGCTGTGTTTATAGAATCCGTCGGCACAGCTTTCATCGTCCTCGCTCGAATATATCACCCTGTCGCCGCAGAATTTACAGTAGCAGAGCTGTTTCCTGCCGTTTATCGTTTTCTTGTAGTACCAGTCGACGACTTCGATCTTCGCACTGTCGTCCGTCTTATCCTCCGTTTTGTACTTTTCCACGTTTTCAGTACCGCCCGCAACGCTTTCGGTATCTTCCCCCAAAAGTTCAGGGTACATCAGATTCAGCCGCTCACGGTCAACAAGCGTCACATAGAAAAGGTTTGCGCTCTCCTCAATATCCTTTATGCCCGGCTCCCAGAACAGATTCAGAATATCTGCATTTCTTATCGCTATATCCCCCATACCGCCGTCAGCGTCAGGGTCCCATACAACAGCCGTACACATACTGCCGTTCTTGAGCTTGTACCACCAGCCGTCGCTGTACAGCTTTTCGTAACCACAGCGTTCAAGTATCGCAGGAAGTATCAGCGATAACTGCTTTGCGACCTCCTCGTCGCTTTTTTCTCTCGGAAGCACCGCAGGCTCAGGTATATTGTCCATAGCGTCTGCGTGCTTATTTGCCAACGAGTTGAACAGCCACGCCGATGCCGGCATAGGCCTTGTATCGTCCTTGTCATAGCCGATTTCGCCCCAGTGCCTTAATTTCCACCACTGCTCGTTTGACACGATTCTCTTGTCGAGTACCGCCTTTCCCTCCTTATACTTTGCAAGCGTCTGCCTTGCCTTACGCACCTGCTCCTTACCGATTTTCTTCATATTTCTCCTTTCATAATCACATCATATAGAACGATTCCGCCCTTTCGGGCTTTCTCTGGTCGAGAGGATCGTCGCCTGCAGGAACCTCACCACGCTTTACCGGTGCGGCGATAGGATGCTCCATGAGGACATACCTGCATTCGTCATATATGTGATCCTCCATCGTTGTGTCAATATCCTCCACGTTCTTTTCGTCATACATAAGCGCAGGAATAGTCCTGATAAACTCTCTGCAGGTGTTGAAGCAATAGAACATCGCCTCCCCGTCACTGTTGAACGCCAGCCTGTTGTGGTACTGCATCTTACCCGATATTCTTGCGTTATCCCCCGGCGACCAGATTATAAAGTTAGGCGACCGTGCCATAAGGTCTGCGACGCTTTCCCCACGGCTTTTATCGAATATTGAAGGGTCTGCGACCCCGTACACATTTCTCCCTCTTATATTCGGATCGTCACGCTCTATTTTTCTGATATTCTCAGCAATTACCGACGGCTCAAGCCTTATGCCCTCATTCGCCTTATCCGTACAGCCGTAGTATTCCCTTATCCTGTAGATGCACCCTTTAGTATCCACCGCATACCACCCTACCGAAAACGGCCTTGTATACCCGAAATCAAATCCCCTCACTATCCCCCAGTGGCGAGGTATCTCAAACGGCGCTATGACGTGCGTCCATCTTCTGTCGCAATAATGCTCCGGGTCATCTCTCCATTCGGTGAAAACCTGCCCCGTAAAGCTGTTCCAATCCCCGTACAGAAGCGCCTTTCTCTCGGCGGTCGGAAGCATAGACAGGCTCGCAAGATATTCAGGGTCGTTTCGCAACAGCTCCTTATTGTCAAATACACTCGCCGGGATGAACACTCTCGATTTTCTTATGATTATCTCCGCCCCGTCGGGCTTTTTCACCTTATGTTCTTCTATTATAGGTTTCATCGGCTCGCCTGCCGTTATAAACCTTTGCTTTACCCACGAATGACCCGGTCCGCCCGGATTCGCCGTGGCTCTGATGTACACCCTCGTGCCTTTTCCGCCCGGCCTGTTTCTCGAAAACATATAACTGTATTCGTCAAAGGAAAACTGCGTCAGTTCATCGAACCCCACAAAGTCATAATGCTTGCCCTGATAGTTAAGCCTGTCTTTCTTATGTTGCATCGCCCCGAAATAGATTTTAGCCCCGGACGGAAAGCTCCAGCAGTGCTTGGTCTTGTTGTACCTCGCCGCAGGATATGCACCTTTATAAAGCGTCTGCGACCTGTCCTCAAGCTCCGTCAGCTGCGGATACGTTTTCCTGAAAATTATCCCCCTGTAGCAAGCCTTATCCGCCTGCCTGAGTGCCTCCGCCAGAAGTGCGTCAGACTTACCTCCGCCGGCGGCACCCCCGTACAAAGCCTCATACTCTCCCCTTTGCATAAACTCCGCCTGCCTTTCCTGCGGCGACCATACCACCCTCCTTCCGCCTTTTACATCGTTATCTTTCATCTCAGCAACACCTCCCGTTTTTCTGTAAATCCATCGCCATCCCCACCTACCCAACATTCCAACTTCCCAACATCCCCACACATCTGCCATCCCCACAACCCTCTCAAAACCACATTCATCCCTCGCCCCTCGCCACCGCCCTTGCCTTTTAATGAACGCTCTGCCTGTTTCGCATTCGCACTATCGCACCCACTTTTCGTAGGGCGAATGTCTGTGTGTGCTTTATTTGTTTCGCATCCGCACTATCCCGCCCGCTTTTCGTAGGGCGAGTGTTTGTGTGTGCTTGTATGGTTTCACATCCGCACCATCATTCGCCTCACACCAACATCCTTGCCTCCCTTGTCAAAGGGAGGTGGATTGACGGCAAGGCACAAGCCTTGATATTGTTGCTTTCTGTTTGTGACACGCCCACCTTTTTTTATTTATCAAACTTTTCTGCCGTCAAGACAGAGGGATTGCTTTACACCCACCAGCCTCTCCATCCCCACAACCCTCTCAAAGCCACATCCACCACCTTGCCTCACACCACCCTTCCAAAACCGCACTATCCCCTCGCCTTTTGCAATGCTAACATCTGTATGTGCCGATACGCTTTCGCATCCGCACCATCATTCGCCTCACACCAACATCCTTGCCTCCCTTGTCAAAGGTGAGGTGCTGTCGCCCGAAAAATTCGGGCGACTACCGGAGGGATTGCTTTACACCCACCAGCCTCTCCATCCCCACAACCCTCTCAAAACCCCATCCCCCCTCATCAGAACTCACCCTCATTCTCCGTTCTCGCCTCGGGTATCACCACAACTCCTCCTTCGTTTTCCTCATCGTCAACCACGCCGCCGTCCCACTCATAACCGCATCTGTTCTTCAGCCAGAAGATTTGCGCCGTTGTGCTTGGCATCACCTGCTTTTCAACCGTTTTGACAACTCCCAGCTTCCCGTCCTTTCCGACCTGCCTTGTGATTTCCGTCTGTGTGTATCCTATCGCACGCTTCAGCAATGCCTCCTCGACCTGCTTTTTTCTCTCCTCGTCACCGTCTTGTCCGTCACTTTGATATAATCTCCTTATTTCATCGTGCGTCAGCTTCCAGTTTCTCAGCGTTGTGCGATGTATGCCGAGCAATTCCGCCGTCTGCACATCGCTGTACCCAAGCTCGATACAGTGACTGATTTTATCAAGAATTTCCTGCGTGATTTCTATGCCCCTTCTTCTTTCCGTGTATATTCACCCCCTTCCTGACCGTTTTCGCCTTGATTATAACAGTTCGTCATAATCGTACCAGTCATCGCTCCACTCTCCGCAATACTCCACATCGTACCCGCAGGCAGGACAGCTCCGCTCGGTTTCATATGCAGCCGTTCCCTGATATTCTCCACGGTACTGAAGCGTCCGTGTCAACTCATTGCTGTCATACGTTCCTCCGCATCTTAAGCATCTGTACATATATCCCCTCCGTTTTTCTGATTTTTTCTTCATTTTCGGAATCGTGTACGTTTTTTAGTACACAAAATACGCTATAATAGCCTTTAAAGGAATTATCAAACGTTTCAAAAATGATAACCGTGAAAGCTTGTTGCAACTTTCCGTTGTCATAATGATAGCACACGCAGGACTATTTGTCAACTGTTTGTAGCGTAAATTCATCATTTTCGTTAAACTGCAACAATCTTTGACAACACTTTGTTTCTTTTATTGACAATTCAACACAATGTTGTTATAATTATCTCAGACAACAGAACGTCAATATGAAAGGATGAACCTTAAATGAGCAAAAACTCCGGCACAGTTTCAGGCGCATTTTCCGAGAGGATAAAACAGCTTCGTAAAGCAAAAGGTGCGTCGCAGGCGCAGGTAGCCGAATATCTCGGCGTAACCAAGCAGGCATACAGCCTTTACGAAACAGGAAAGCGTGAGCCGCCGTTCGCCACATTATTGAAAATAGCCGAATATTTCGGTACAGACACAGACACACTTCTTATGAGCGGCGATACCGCAAGGGTATCCGACCCCCGCCTTAAATTCGCACTTTTCGGTGAAACCGAAATAGACGACGATGTACTCGACGATGTAAAACGTCTTGCTATGCTCCAGCTTGAGCTTCGCCGCAGCAAAGAAAAGGACGGAAAGAAGTAAACCGATGCAATGCTCTGAAGGGAGGGCAATGATAATTGGAACAGCTTATAAAAACCGCACAGGATAACGATATACTTATTGTAGATATGCGTATGAAGGGCAAACAGGGCGCTATGAGCCAATGCACCGACGGTATGTGCATTATCGCCATAGACCCTCATAAAGTGAAAAGTATAGCCGACCGAAAAGAAAAAACCGTTCACGAGCTCGGACACTGCATGACCGGCGCCTTCTATGACGCAACCTGCCCCGTCATCCCCCGTGGCAGATGCGAACGCCGTGCTACAGCGTGGGCTGTGACCCACACGTTCACCAGAAGAACGCTTATAAAAGCGATAAGAAGCGGCCTTACAGAGCTTTGGCAATTAGCCGATTACTTCAACGTGACCGAGCATTTTATGAAAGATGCCCTGACCTACTACGAGCTTTACAACGGCGAATAAGCATAACAAAAAGCTCCCTTATGCGTTTTTTCGCATAAGGGAGCTTTCGCTCTATAACCGTTATATAATTACAACACTTGAGAAAAATCTCCGGATATACTTATGAAACTGAATTTAACTTTGCGCCCCTCTAACCATCCGCCTTACGAAACATACTCCTTCTTCACTATAAGGTCTGATGTTGTGGGATTCGGCACAGGGTCGATAATATTATCTATATACGTTACTCCGTAAACAAGATAATCCATCGCCAGCACCTGCATATCGTCAAGCGTTGCTCCCGCACCCACTCTTGCAAGGCCGTCCTTGTCACGGATTTCGCCCTCGAATATCTTCGCCTTGCCTTTCTTTACATAGTCATAAAGAGTATCCGCTATGGTGAGCGTTTCCTTCTTGCAGGCGGCAGAATAAGGTGTCAGCTTCACAAACGCTTCGCTGAAGCCTCCGACATAAGCCTCCGCCATAAAGTTATCGTTTATGCAGGTTCTCACCGTGTCCGTGATAAACGTAGCCCAGTTGAGATAATACCCTACAAGCCCGTATTTCGGAGCCGAATAAGCCATATCGTTTGTAAAGCCTATCGACCTCATTCCGATCGAATCGCAGTAGTACATACAGTAATCATCCGACTGATACGAGAATATAACATCACAGCCCTTGCCCTCAAGCGTATTTACCGCAGTTTCCGTCTGTGCTTTGGTTTCCGCATAGATTATTTCGACATCCGTTTCACGTTCCTTGTATATCTGCTGTATGCCGAGGATAAATGCGTTTATAACACCGTTTGAGCAGTACATAAGATCGTCTGCGACTATTCCTATCTTGTGCGATGAAGAATTCCACGCCGCTACCGTTCCGCAGACGAACGCAGGCTGATACAGCTTCGGTCGGAACGTTGTAAGGTTCGTGAGCGATGCCGTGCCGCCGTAGCTCAGTATATATACGTCCTTATCCTTTTTCGCATAGCTGAGCGCCGAGTTTGCAAAAACGTGCGATGCCGATACTATGATACTGCAGCCCTCGTTTTTGAGCGCTTTTACGGCATTTTCAAACTGCGACACCGCAACGCCGTCAACATAACAGGTTTCAAGGCCGAGCGCCGTTTCAATATCCTTACGACTTTTCTCAAACATATATGTCATGTTGTCCCTTGAAATCTCTTCATTGTATACATATCCGACCTTGGCGGATGTATCAAGCGAATAGTCAGGTGCCGATGAGCTTTCACCCGAGCTTGCACCGTCGCCCGAGCAGGCGCAGAGTGTCAGTACCGCCGACAAGGCAAGCGCCAGTATTTTTATATATCTTGATAGCTTTTTCAACTTAAATCTACCTCCGGAAAAATCAGAAAAGACAGCAATAAAATCCGATTTTACAGCTATCTCATAATATCGGATATAATTATAACACATTTTCACAAAAAATTCACCCTCTTTTTCGAAAATTTGTTTTGATTTTTTGAAAATTTGTGATATACTTATATAGTCACAGCAGTACGTTATGCAATTTACACAAATATCCTACTGCACATTTTAAGGAAGGATCTAATAAAAATGAAGAAAAGAACAGCGGCGACAGCCGCAATACTCGCTTGTACAATGATGTTCTCCGGCTGCAGCGACAGCATTCTTACATCAGGTACTGACAGCGGCACAACAAGTGTTGAAAACATCTGGACGGCAAAAGACGACGACATCGTGGCATGGGCCACCTCAGACTCACTTTCGGATGAAGAAAAGGAATATTATCAGGTCAAATTCAAGGATTTCTATCCCGAGTATTCCTTCACCATAGCAAATTACGGCCTTGACGAAACAAATTCCGCTTATGCCTCCTATGCTCAGGCGTACAGAAAGAATATAATAGATATGCTGACCAACGAAAAGCTGATACTCAGAAAAGCCAAGGAGCTGGGACTTGATCAGCTTACCGAAGAAGAAATGGCTGAGGTCGAAAAGGCCTATACAAAGAATCTCAGCGACTGGTACGCCTCATTTGAGAAAAAGGCGCAGACCGCACTCGGCATAAGCACCGATGATACCTCCGGCACAGAGGACAGCGCCAATGATGAAAAGATTCTTGAAAAGGAAAAAGAGCTTTTCAATGAATATATTGCAGGCTTCGGTCTTACCGAGGATACATTCCTGATGTGGCAGACCAACACGGCAATACAGAAAAAAGTCAACGACTACCTTCTTAAAGATATTACCGTATCCGACTCTGAGGTCGATGATTATATCACAAAGCTCACGGCAGAAGCTAAGCAGGCATACGAAAAGAGCGCTTCAAGCTATGCCGCCGACTCCGAGTACAAAAAGGTATGGATACCCAAAGACGCACGTTATATCAAATATATAGCCGTAGGCATTGCATCTTCGGATTATGCCGAGATAAATGCCGCAAGAAACGAGAGCGGCGCAGATGACGCAGAGATCGACAAGAAGCGTGACGAAAAGTTAGCTGAGATAAAGGAAAAGGCTGATGCCGCACTTAAAAAGGCTACCGCAGATGGCGCAGACTTTGACGCAGTGGTAAAGGAATACAGCAGTGCATATTCCGAATCTACCGCAGGCGAACAGATACTCGTGCTGAACTCAAAGGGACTTATTTCCGATGCGCTTTACGATGCAGTTTTCTCCCTTGAAAAGCCGGGCGATATAAGCGGACTTATCCCCACCGACAGCGGATATTATATCGTAAAGTATGTAAGCGATGCAAAGGTTACCGACAGCGACTTAAGCGATTACAGGAAGACCGTAAGGCAAGAGCTTTTGACCTCACGTCAGAGCGAAAAGACCAACGCTATACTTGAGGAATGGCGCAGTGCCGTAAATTACGAATATGATTACGAAAAGCTGAACATCACCAAGGAAGAAGAAACATCGTCCGATGCTTCCGCTTCTTCAGCCGACAGTAAAGCCGATAATGAAACCTCCTCCGCAGCATCCTCCGGTACCACAACATCGGAATAATATGCATATAATTGACCGCTCCGTAACAGGAGCGGTTTCGGTCTGTCGATAAACCTTTGTATTTTCTGAAAATGGGGTCGCAGGGGCGTAG
>OMAW01000390.1_pt1 | contig 24576 bp, 21 predicted proteins | sample 1644731 | NCBI WGS metagenome assembly OMAW01 (sample SAMEA103958133, study PRJEB25191) | human gut metagenome | biome: human-associated habitat [ENVO:00009003]; feature: intestine environment [ENVO:2100002]; material: feces | place: Germany | collected 2013/2015 | reverse complement strand
TACCTGCTGACCTACGGCGGGCACATCGGGTACAGCGTCCGCCCCTCGGAGCGGCAGAACGGCTACGCCACCCAGATGCTTTGCCTGACGCTGGAAAAGGCAAAAGAACGAGGCATCGAAAAGGTACGCATCTGCTGCGACCATTACAACGTTGCCTCAGCAAAGACCATCCGCGCCAACGGCGGCGTGCTGGAGGATGAGCAGTTCGATTCCTCCGATGGAACGCTGACACAGCGGTATTGGATACAGAATAAGTAAAAAGAGGCTGTTGCCAAACTCCTTCCGTCATCGCTCACGCGATGCCACCTCCCTCAATGAGGGAGGCTTTGGCTGTACGGAAAACTTTCCCTCTTCGCCAGCGGCTCCCTCGCTGAGGGAGCTGCCGCCGAAGGCGGCTGAAGGAGTCACACAACATCAAAAAAACGAAATAACTCCTTCCGTCATCGCTGCGCGATGCCACCTCCCTCAAAGAGGGAGGCTTTAAGGCCCCCTCCCCGAGGGGGCTGTCGCCACAGGCGACTGGGGGAGTTTCTGCCAGACAGTCAAAAAGAGAATTCTTCATCAAAAAGAGCCGGGCCACGAGGGTCCGGCTCTACGATTGCAGTTATTCAGAAAGAAGTTACTGCTTAACGCTGCACTTCTTGCCGCTCTTGCCCACGCGCTCGAAACGGACGGTGCCGTCCACCAGAGCAAACAGGGTATCATCGCTGCCCTTGCCAACGTTCTCACCCGGCATGATGTGGGTGCCACGCTGACGAACCAGGATGTTGCCGGCCAGAACGAACTGACCGTCTGCACGCTTGGTGCCCAGACGCTGTGCTGCGGAATCGCGGCCGTTCTTGGTGCTGCCTACGCCCTTTTTATGTGCCATTGTAATTTACCTCCTTAGCCGTTGATCGCAGTGATCTCAACCTTGGTGAAGGGCTGACGATGGCCCATACGGCGAGCACTGTGCTTCTTTGCGCGATAGGTGATGATGTTCAGCTTCTTGCCCTTGCCATTCTTGATGACCTTGGCAGAGACGGAAGCGCCCTCAACAACGGGAGCGCCAACCTTGACAGAACCCTCCTCGCCGATAGCGAGAACCTGATCAAACTTCACTTCGGAGTCGGCCTCAACGTCCAGCTTTTCGATGTAGACGATGTCGCCCTGCTCCACGCGGTACTGCTTACCGCCGGTAACAATGATTGCGTACATTTGTTTCATTCCTTTTCGTTGTACTCGCTGGTCGTAAAGGCAGGCCCTTACACTGGGCCATTTCAGGCGCCCACACCATGCGGCTAGAATAGTATAGCAAAAAAATGCCGGGATTGCAAGGGCTTTTTTGCGCTTTGGGGCAAATATTTTTTGTTTACCCGTTCTTTTGCTGCCGGGCCAGGTTCTCGTCCAGGATCTCCCCCACCTCTTTGTTCCACGCGGCGGTCTTTTCCAAAAATTCCGTGCGGGAGGCGGAAGCGGGCAGGCTGCTTTCCGGGCCAAAGAACGCGATCGGCCCGTCCAGCTTCTTTTTCTTGGCGCGGTTGTCCGCGTTCAGGGCCAGCGGTGCGCCGTCGGGCAGGCCGGTGCAGATCTCCATCTTTGCCTTCAGTATATTCTCGCGCGTGCCGAGATTTTCCAGATGCGAAACACCGATCATCGTGATGATGCCCGCGCTGGGCCGGGCACAGCGGGTCAGACGCTCGATCTCGCCCGCGTGGTCCATGCCCATCTCAACAACGGCGTACTCGGTGTCGTCGGTCAGGCGGAACAGCGTGTTGGGCACGCCGATGTCATTGTTCTGGTTGCCCTCGGTCTTGAGGGTCTTGCCGAAGGCGGAGAGCACCGCGTAGCAGAACTCCTTCGTCGTCGTCTTGCCGACACTGCCCGTGACGCCGATCATTCTGGGGTTGAACAGCATCCGGTAGTTGGACGCCATGCGGATCATGGCCTTGCCGCTGTCCGGCACAATGACCGTGCGGTCCGCAGGGACGCCCTCGACGGGATGGTTGGCAACGATATATTCTGCGCCGCTCCGGTAGGCACCGGCGGCGTAGTCATGGCCGTCAACACGCTCGCCGGGGAAGCAGACAAAAACGCAGCCCGGCTCGACCTTGCGGCTGTCGGTCACAACGGCGCGGATGGTGACCGGCTCGGCCAGCGTCAGTCCGGCCAGCAGTTGATTGGCAGGAATGGTTTGCATGAAAAAGACCTCCTATACAGAAATGCAGCGTTTCGCAAAAGCCCGGGTGCCCCTTGCGGGGATGCTTACCCCTCCTCGTTTGCCGGGTCGATCTCCTCGGTCACCGTCGGGGCGTCATTGGTGGTATCCTCTCCGCTGTCCATCGTCAGCGTTATGATCGTGCCGTAGGCAGCGGAGGTTCCGGCCTCGACGTCCTGCGCCACGACCTTGCCGCTGCTGTCGCCGGCGAACTGCACGTTCAGGTTGGCGGCCTTGAGCATCTGCTCGGCAAAGGTGCCGGTCTTGCCGACGACGTCGGGCGTTGTGGTCATCGAGTTTTGGTCGGTGGCCGTGTACAGGTAAATGGTGGAGCCTGCGGGCACCACGCTGCCGCCGACGGGGTACTGGTAGACGATATTGCCGCTGCTGGGGCCGATCAGCTTATGCTTGAGGCCCAGGCGGTTCAGCGTGACCTGCGCGTTCGTCCAGGTGTAGTTCAGACAGGTCTGCACGGTCACAGTGCCGGTGGGGTTGTAGTCAGCGTCCTGCTCGATGCCCAGATAGGGCGCGATCTCGCTGATGAAGTTGCCGACGACGGGGGCCACGACCTGGCTGGCATAGTCCTTGACCCAGCGCGGGTCATCCAGCAGGACGAAAACCTCGATCTCGGGATCGTCGATGGGCAGCACAGCGGCAAAGCTCATCATTTTATAATAGTCGCCGTCGCCGCGCAGATGGCGGTCCGTGCGCTCTGCCGTACCGGACTTGCCGCCGATGCGGTAGCCCGCCACGTAGGCGTTGGCGCAGGAGTGGTAGTTCCCTGCCCCGTGGACGTTGTTTTCCATCATGGCCAGCAGCTGCCGGCTGACTTCTTCGGAGATGACCTGGCGGCGGATGTTCGTCTCGGTCTGGGAGATAATGTTGCCGTCCTTGTCGGAGATGGAATCCACGACATAGGGCGTAACAAGGTAGCCGCCGTTGGCGATGGCCGCTACGGCGGTGGCCATCTGCATCGGGGTGATGGACTCGTTCTGGCCGAAGGCCGCCGTGTACAGGTTTGTATCGACCTCTGCCATCTGCTCGGCGTTGTAGACGCTGGTCCAGCGGGTCTCGTTGGGCAGGTCGATGCCGGTGGGCTGGGTAAAGCCGAACGCCTGGATATAATCGTAGAAGATCTGCGGCTTGAGCGTCTCCGCCGCCTGAATGAACCAGAGGTTGCAGCTGTGGTTCAGTGCGCCCGCCATGTCCTGTTCATAGTGGACCTCGCCGTTGGCGCAGCGGTAGGTATGCTCCCACAGCTCGCTGCCCTCATTGACGGTCAGGCTGCCGCCGCAGTAGAAGGTCTGCTCCGCACTCATAACACCGGAGTCCAGCCCTGCCGAGGCCGTGATGAGCTTGAACACCGAGCCGGGCATATACAGCTCGGTAATGTTCTTATTCTTCCACTGAGCCTCGCGCATCATACCCTGCAGCTGGGTAGCCTCGCTGGAGACCTCCTCGCCCTTCTCGTTCGTCGTCTTTTCATGGCTGATGATTCCGTCTGCAATGATGTCCTTGACGGCCTTCTCGCCCAGACGGCTTTCCAGCCAGTCAATGTCCTCCGCGTCGATCTCTGTTTTGGCCAGGATCTCGTTCATCTTGGGGTCGGTGATCGTCTTGGGGTCGTTGGGGTCAAACTGCTCAAGGGACGCCATCGCCAGGATCGCGCCGGTCTTGACATTCATGACAATGGCGCTTCCACGGCCATGGACCGTAAAGGTGCTTATCGCCTCGGTCAGGTACTCCTCGACGATGGACTGTACGTTCTCGTCGATGGTCAGGTTCAGGTTGCTGCCGTCAATGGCTTCATGCACGTCGGCCTGACCGCTGGCCAGCGGTTCACCGTAGGCATCCGTTTCGGCCACGCTGCGGCCCGGCGTACCGGCCAGCGTCTCGTCGTAATATTTTTCCAGTCCGTAGGCACCTGAGCCGTCCTCATTGCAGAAGCCCAGCACCGAGGCCAGGAACTCCCCATAGGGGTAAGTGCGGGAGGCTGCCTGTTCGCTGGTCAGGTAGAGGATACGGGTTGCCTTGCTGGTTTTGGCCTCGCCGTCCTTCTTGTCCTCCTTGTCCTCCTTTTCCTCGGTCTGCAGGCTCGTGTCCACCGCAGCGCCGTCCTTGAGGCGGTAGCTGTCTGCATAGGCCAGGATAGCATCCGCCACGGGCTTTTCGACACTCTTTTTCACCACACGGTACTGGTACGGCTCACCGGTATCCTTGTTGGACGCCGTCAGCGCCTTGTACACAGTATCCGCCGTTGTGCCGTCGCCCAGCAGCTCGGCAATGTGCTCTGCCGCTGTGCGGATCTGGTCCTCCGTCGCCCCGCTCTTTAAAACGGAGGACGGGTCGGCCACGATGTTCCATACCGTGCTGCTCTTGGCCAGCAGCTTGCCGTTGGCGCTGTAGATCGAGCCGCGCACAGCGGGCAGCGTTGTGTCCTTCAGCTGCTGGGTCACAGCCTCGGCGCGGTAGCTCTCGGCATCACGCACCTGCCACACATACAGCTGGTAGACCAGCACGCCGTAGCAGGCGAGGATAAATACTGTCATGCAAAACAGCGTCCAGTATTTTATGCCCTTGCTTGCCCGGGGACGATGCCGGGGGGAATGGTTGGGTCGTTGCTCTGTCATGGATACACCTTGTTATTTCAAAAGCCTTTTTGCCGACGGCAGCAAGGCCGTGCAGCAAAAAGGCTCGTAGCTGCATATTTTTGGTTGTTTTACGGGTTCAGGCTGTCCAGCAGGCTCAGCGCTGCCGTGCGCACCTCATCCAACAGGCGGCCCGCGGCACCGGTGTTCCGCTCAATGATGCTCTGGTCCTCCAGCTGGACGTAGGTGATCTGGCTGGGATCGGCCTTGACCAGTCCCAGCTCACCCTCGGCCACCTGCTGCAGACTGGCGCGGCTCGTGATGTCGTTCATCCGGGTGTTCAGGTAGTCGTATTCGCTCTGGGCCTCGGCCAGCTGGGCGCTGACCTCATCGACCTGTGCGTTCAGTTCCATCAGCGTTGCACCGCTCATCAGGCTGCTGATTGCTAGCCCGCCAAACACGGCAAAGATCAACACGATCACGGCAGTCCGCATCACATGGCGGACGCGGTTCAGGCCGTGGTTGCCGCCGCGCACCGCACGCACCTGCGGGCGCGGCGGGGGCTCCAGTTTCGGTGCTGCCGAGCCCTCGTGCAGCAAAACAGTTGTCATGAATAATGCCTCTTATGCTTTCTCCAACACTCTCAATTTGGCGCTGCGGCTGCGACGGTTGGTCTCTAGCTCCGCGGCGTCAGCCTCAATGGGCTTGCGGGTAATCAGCTTGGCCTTGGCCACACCTCCGCAGGTGCAGATGGGCTGCTCCGGCGGGCAGGTGCAGCGCTGTGCCCAGCGGCGGAACTTGTTCTTGACGAGCCGATCCTCCACGCTGTGGAAGGTCGAAAAACTGCTTGACCCTGCGGTCTTCCAGGCTGTGGAAGGTGATGACGCAGAGCCGCCCGCCCGGGGCCAGACAGTCAAAGATGGCGTCGAGCCCCTCGTTCAGGGCGTCCAGCTCGGAGTTGACCGCAATGCGGATGGCCTGGAAGGTGCGGCGCGCCGGGTTCTTCGCCTTGCGGCGCTCTGCCGGGGGCACAGCAGCGGCGACGATCTCGGCCAGCTGCAGCGTGGTCAGGATGGGCTGCTCCGCCCGCGCGGCGACAATTTTGCCCGCGATCTGCCAGGCATACGGCTCCTCACCGTAGTCACGCAGGATGCGGGTCAGTTCCTCACGATCCAGCGTGTTGACCAGATCCGCGGCGGTGGGGCCCTGCTGGCTCATGCGCATATCGAGCGGCGCGTCGGCATGGTAAGAGAAGCCGCGGGCCGCGTCGTCCAGCTGGTGACTGGACACGCCGAGATCGAGCAGGGCCCCGTTGACCGCCGGGATGCCAAGCTCCGCAAGGACGCGGGCGGCCTCACGGAAATTGACCTGCACCACCTGCGCCGGCAGACCCTTGAGCCTTTCGGTGGCGACTGCCACCGCATCCGGGTCCTGATCGAGCGAGATCAGACGTCCTGTGGTCAGGCGTTTGGCGATTTCTCTGCTGTGACCGGCGCCGCCGGCGGTGCCATCCAGATAGATACCGGCGGGGTCGATGTTCAGCCCGTCCAGACAAGGCTGCAGCAGTACGGGGATATGTGAAAATTCCATGTGTTATCGTCCTGTTTTGTTAAAAATCAAGGTCTTCCATCGCAGCGGTGAAATCCTCATCGCTCGTTTCCTGGTTGGCGTTCCACGCCTCGGTGTTCCAGATCTCGGCAAAGCTGCGGCTGCCGATGATGGTCACATCGTGGTCGAGGCCCGCGTACTCCCGCAGCTTGGCGGGCAGCTGAATGCGCCCCTGCTTGTCCGGGGTGACCTCGACGGCGGAGGCGTAGAGCATACGGCTGACCTTGCGGCCCTTGACGAGGCCCTTTTCCTCTATTTTGGCGGCGACCTTTTCGAACTCCTCCGCCGGGAAGGCGGCCAGGCAGTGATCCAGCCACCGGGTCACGATGAAGGTCTCCCCCATCGCGTCCCGGAAGCGGGCGGGAAAGTTCAGACGTCCTTTTGCGTCGATTGCGTAATCATACTGACCGACGAGCATCCGGCTCCCCCTCCCTTCGTCATACTGCACAAATCTTCGGCAAGATTTTTTACGTCGCTGCGTTCAGTTTGTTAATAACTCTGTGGAGAACGTGGAAAACTACCCATTCTTCCCCACTTTTGTTGTTATTCACACCACAATTACCCACCTGTGGTAAAATAATAGTACCATTTTATTCAGCAAAAAGCAAGGGCAGGCGGGGAAAAACTGCGCCATGAATTGATTTTTCACAGTTTGTACAAAGGGATCGGGATGCAGGTCAGCAGTTTGCAGCAAATGCGCACGCGGCAAAATTCCCGCCCCCGGGCAAAGAAAAGCGCCGCACCATATTGCACGGTGCGGCGTTGTTTTTTTACATATTGTGTTGCCATGGGCAGAAATGTGCTGTGAATAACAACACCTCTGCATTTTTTACTTGGGCATATTATTCTTGGGGCGGGCGGCGCTGCGCAGATTCATGCGGGTGTTCTTGATATCCGCCATGCTTCGGCCCAGCACCTCCTCGGAGTTCTTCAGGATCGTCTCGCAGTACAGGGTCGCCTTGCGGGTCAGTTCCTTGGCGCTCTTCTGGGCAGCGGACAGGATCTCCGCCGCGTGCTGCTGACTGCGCTTGACGATCTCCTGCTCGCTGGTCAGGACGCGGGCGCGCTCCACTGCCTGCTGAATGATGCTTTCGGACTCAATGCGGGCGTTCTGCATGATTTGCTCGCGGTCATTCACGATTTTTTTGCTCTCGCGGATCTCGTCGGGCAGGTTGTTGCGTACCTCATCGATAATATCGCGCATACGGTCCACATCGACCATGCGCTTGGAAGCGGAGAACGGAACTATCGTCCCGGCCTCCAGCGTTTCCTCCATCATCTCCAACAGTTCTTCAACGTTCATACCTCTTCCCCTCTCTCATAGCGGCTGACCTTGATCTTGCCGTAGTTGTACTGCTTCACCAGCGTCAGAGCGCCCGCCTGCTCGGGCAGGTCGGCCTCGCGCTCGGTCTCGCAGAGCACGACCCCGCCGGGGGCCATCTTAGCGGCCAGCAGCGGCAGCACGGCAGCCACGGTATCATGGTGGAACGGCGGATCCAGCAGAGCCAAGTCAAACGGCCCGCGGATGTTGGCGAGAAAGCTCTCGGCCTCGCCCTGGCGTATATCACTCTGGCGGTCCACCCCTGCCGTTTTGCAGTTGGCCTTCACAATGGCGAGTGCCTCGGCGGAGCGGTCCACAAAGAGGCAGCTTTTGGCACCGCGGGACAGAGCCTCGATGCCCAGCTGGCCGCTGCCTGCGAACAGGTCCAGCACCCGTGCCCCCGGCACCAGGAACTGCACGCTGGAGAACATGGCCTCCTTCACACGGTTGATGGTCGGGCGGGTAATGTCCTCGCCCGGCAGGGCCTGCAGATTTTTGCCGCGAGCTGTTCCGGCAATCACGCGCATGGTGCCGCACCTCTTTCCTCTCAAAATTTCGTTTATACAGATTCAGTATTTATTATGGTGCTTTGGCGTAGGATTGTCAAGGGTGCAAAATGTAAAATAAAATGGCAAAAGGGTAACAGAGGCAGGAAAACACGGCCCGGTGGGCTTGACAAACACCCCCGCAGATGGGTATAATAGGTACTGTTGTTACGCGGCTGTCGTACAACGGCTAGTACATCAGCCTTCCAAGCTGAGGACGTGGGTTCGACTCCCATCAGCCGCTCCAATAAAAAAATCCCTGTGTCACATTCAGACACAGGGATTTTTTTATTGCAGAACGCAGCCGGGGCGAACAGCATTCGCCCGCCGGGCCGGTTTCCGATTACAGCTTCACCAATTCCGCCTTCAGGTTCTTCAGTTCCTTCTCCAGGCGGTCCTTGTCCTTGTTGTAGTCCTGGTAGGCCTGCAGACGAGCTTCGACGTTGGGGTCCTCGGCGGAGAGATAGCCGCTGTTCATCGAGGCTGTGTAGCTGAACTTCTTCAGCGTGCCGTTGAAGTCGATGACCATGAACTGGCCCTCGGCGGGCCGGACCGTGCCTGCGCCGAACATTTTATGGTTGATTTTACAGCCGGTCAGGTCGGGCAGCGCAGCAGGGTTCGCCAGCAGCTCCTGCAGCTCCTGCTCACACTCGCCGATGCGGATGCAGAGCTCGGCGCGGTCCGCCTTCTCCTTCACAGCCTTTGCGCGCTCCCTGCTCGTCGAGCCGCGGGTGTAGCCCTTCGGGTAGAACTGCTCGGCGTAGGCCGTGTGCAGGATGTCGTACACAAGCAGGTGCAGCGCGTCGTCGATGCCGCCCAGTTCCTGCTCCGCGTAGGCCTTGTGCAGGGCGATGATCTCCGGGTAGTTCTCCAGCGCGTGCAGCAGGTCGTTGCACATCGTGTAGTAGCGCGGCAGGTCCAGCGCCGTACCGCCGCCAAAGTCTGCCTCATACCCAAAGTAATCCGCCCACGCCTTTGCCTCGCTGGCCTGATAGAAGTAGTTCGCGTGCGGCTCCCACAGGTTCAGGAAGAACACCGCGTTGGCCGTGTTCATCGTGTACTTGCTCATGCGCGGGAACACGCGGCGGAACCGCCCGTTGATCTGGTCAGCGAACAGCTCGGCGCGGCCCCGGCGCTTGGAAATATCACCGCCGTCCTCATTGTACAGCCAGCGGAAGCACTCGCGGACGAGTTCGACCTCGCTGTCGCGCAGCATCAGGTTCTGCAGGCCGCCGATGGGCTGCAGGGCCGGGTTGTCCAGCGTCGGCTGGGCCTGCTGCATGGCATCGGCAAACATGGCCGGAAAGTCGCTGTCCTCGATGTCCCAGTTCACGCCAAAGCAGTCCACCGCGCGCCAGACCGTTCCCTCATCGGCTGCCGCGCGGGCTTTGCAGTGCTGAACGTATTGTGCAAGGATCCCATTCAAATTCTCAGTATTCAAACCAATTCCTCCTAAAAAAATCAGCCTTCCCATTATAAAAGACCCTGCGCGGAGCGTCAAGACCGCAAAACGACAAAAAGCCCCCTCTTTCGAGGGGGCAAAATCGTCAGAAAATTTACAGGCTCGAGTAGCCGAAGCTGTTGACAAGCGCATCAATTTTCTTGCCCTGCCTGCACCACGGGCAGCTGTGGGAGTCGTAGGTTTCGTAGTCGGGCAGGTCGTGGGTGTCAAAGATGCTGGCCACGGGGTAGCCTGCGCACTCCTTGACCGACGCAAAGATCGACGCGATGCCGACGGGATCGCCGCCGTAGTAGCGGATGGCCTCGACAGCGCCCTGCACGGTGAAGCCGGTGGTGACGGACGCCGCCAGCACCAGTACATGCTTACCGGCGATCATCGGGGCGGTGTTTTCGCGGAAAAGCAGCTGGCTGCCGGTGGTATGCTCCGGCGTGACGACGTAGATCGTCTGGTGGGCGTTCATATTCGTATAGCCGGCCTTTGTCAGCTCACTGGCCATGCAGGCGCCGATGACCTCGGTGCCGTCCAGGCAGAGGATCGTGTCCACAATGGTCGTCGACTTGTACTCTCGCACCAGCTCGGCGGCGGCAGCGCGTGCCTCCGACAGGCGGAACTTTGTCAGGGTGACATCAATGTAGTAGTTGATATGGCTGTGGCTGGTGGCATAGTGCCCCTTGCTGACGCGCAGCTGCAAATTCGATTTGCCGGTGGGCAGTTTTACAAGATTCATCGCCATGGTGGTCTCCCCCTTAATGCTTTAACTGTTTATGGTACTATTGTACAAATTTGTGTATCAAAATACAAGGAACGCATTGCCCAAAATCCGGCGCTGATTTTTGGGCAGTTTTTCTTCGAGATTGACCAAACGGCACTTTTGTGGTATAATAAACCAACAATTTATAGTGGGGAGGTTTGCGGATATGGGCTACAAATTGGCGGCAATCAACGGCGACACGCTGGCTGTGCCGCAGCTGGTCCTGACCCATCTGACCCAGACCGACGGCGATACGATCCGGGCCGCACTCTACATTTTGCAGACCCACGACACCGACCCGCGCACGATGGCCCGCGCACTGGCACTGCCCAGCATCGAGGCTGCCAAGCGCGCCCTGCAATACTGGGCCGGTGCCGGGCTGCTGGTCAGTGAGCGCGGGGCCGCCCCTGCCCCGGCAGCCGAGCCTGCGCGGGTCGATCTGGCCAGCGTGGCCAACGACCCCTATGTTGCCGTTCTGTGCCAGGAGGCGCAAAGCATCTTCGGCAAAACGCTGAGCCGCAGCGAGATGCAGCGGCTTGTGGGGCTGTACTTAAACGACGGCTGGCAGCCAGATGTCATTCTGCTCTGCTGCGCCGAGGTCACCCGTCTGGGGCGGCGCACCATCGCCGCCGTGACCCACCTGCTGGCCCGCTGGCGGGAGGACGGCGTTGAGACCGGCGAGGACGCCGAGCGCTGGCTGCAGCGCGCCAAGCAGCGCGAGGCCTGGTGCCAGGATGCCGCCGCACAGTTTGGCATTGAGCCGCGTGCACTGACGAACTGGGAGCGCCGCACGATTGCCCGCTGGCACGAGGAAATGGGCATCGGGCGCGAGATGATCGACGAGGCACTGCTGCGTGCCAACGGTAAAAATACCGTGCGGTACGTGGACGGCATTCTGCGGGCCTGGCGTGCCCAGGGCATCACGACGATCGACGCCGCGCGCCGTCAGGGCCAGCTGGAGGGCAGCAACATCGTGATGACCGAGCGGCCCAACGCACAGCCGCCCGCCGCCAGCGCCCAGAAGGACCTGTTCAACCGCAACTGGGCGGCCATGTTTGACGAGGAGGGGTAACCTATGCGCACAAAAGACGAACTGTTCCGCGCCGCGCAGCGCGAGGTGGCAGCCTACCGCCAGCAGGCCGTAATGCAGGCCGAGACTGCCCGCCGCGCCGCCTACGCCGCTCACCCGGCGCTGGCCGAGGCGGACAGTGCCCACCTGCGTGCGGGGCTGGGCCTTGCGAAGGCCGCAGCCCTTGGCGGAAACATGGATACAGCCCGCGCCGCGCTGACCCGCGCAGATGAAGCGCTGGCCGCTGCGGTCAAGGAGGCCGGGTTCAGCGCGGACGATTTCAAGCCTGCCTACCGCTGCCCGCTGTGTGAGGATACCGGTATGCGCGGCGGTGTCCCCTGCCGCTGCGTGGCAGATGCCGCCCGCCGTCTGCGCCGGGACGAGATCAATGCCGCCAGCCCGCTGGGCCTGTGCCAGTTTGCCAGCTTTGAGGTCGAGCGCTACAGCGACGCTGTGGAGCCGGAGCTGGGCATCTCCCCGCGGGAGTACATGGGCAAGCTGCTGAACTACTGCCGCGGCTACGCCGCCAAATTCAGCCAGAACAGCCCGAACCTGCTGTTCATGGGCCACACCGGCCTGGGCAAGACACATCTGGCGCTGGCGATTGCCGACGCCGTGCTGGAGGGCGGCCACGACGTACTGTACACAAGCGCCGCCGCGCTGGCCGCGCAGCTGGGGCGCGAGCACTTCAACTACACGACCAATGACGAGTGGCTGGCCGCCTGTCAGGAGGCCGACCTGCTGATTCTGGACGACCTGGGCACCGAGTACATCACGCCGCTGACCATCAGCGTGCTGTATGAGCTGATCAACACCCGGATGCTGACCCACCGTCCCACGATCTACACGACGAACATCACCGACCAGAGCGTTTTTGTGGCCCGCTACACCGAGAAGGTTGCCAGCCGTATGCTGGGCGGGTGCAAGATGTTCAAGTTTTTCGGAACGGACCAGAGGTTGAAATAACTTCATAAAAAACGACCCGGCGTGTGCCTGCCGATGGGCACACGCCGGGTTTGTTGTATCATGTTGCAGGGGCCGCCCGCGGCCTTCCGCAGGCTGCCCTGTATGGGTAACGGGCGGGCCTGGCATGCCCGGCCCCTACAGGCGGCAAAATTGTCAGTACCTCGCATACAGGAAGCTGCCGCCGCCGAGGAAACGGCCCATGAACAGGAAAACAAAAATGCAGACCTCATAGACGGCCCAGCGGGCGGGCGTGGGCAGGGCGGCGATTTTGGTGCGCAGCGAGACACCGCGCTCATGGGCGGCGTCCACGGCCAGCAGAATCGCAATGCCCGCGAAGAGCAGAATTTCCTCCTGCAGGCTCGTCAGGCCAAGTTCCCAATAGTTGGAGAACACGGCGTGCCCGCCATTGCAGAGAATACCCTTAAAAAGCTCTGCCGCGTTGGCAAGGCTGCTGGCGCGGAAAATCACGAACGCACCCGCCAGAATGCAGAATGTGCCCGCTACACGCAGCGTATGGCGGAGCTTACCCGGGCGGCGGGGCGGCAGGTGGTTTTCCGCCGCCTGGCACAGGCCGTGCAGGCCGCCCCAGACGAGGTAGGTCAGCCCCGCGCCGTGCCACAGGCCGCTGACGAGGAAGGTTATAACCAGGTTTCCGTCCTTGCGCGCCTTGCTGCACCGGCTGCCGCCCAGCGGAATATAGATGTAATCCCGCAGCCACTGCGACAAGCTGATGTGCCACCGCGCCCAGATGTCCTTGACCGAGTCGGCAAAGAACGGCTGGCGGAAGTTTTCCGGCAGGTGCAGGCCCAGCACCTCGCCGACGCCCAGCACAATGTCGGTGTAGCCGGAGAAATCGGCGTAGAGTTGCACGGTGAACAGCACGCCGCCCAGCAGCAGCTGGGTGCGGTCAAAGGCGGCGGGGTTGGCAAAAACTGTATCCACAACGACGGCGGCGCGGTCCGCCACGGCCAGCTTTTTAAAGTAGCCCCACGCGCTGCGCTGTACGCCGCGCCAGACCCTGTCCGTATCCCAGACAGTGGGCCGGTCCAGCTGCGGCATCAGGGCGTCATAGCGGTTGAAGGGGCCCTGCGTGATGGAGAGAAAGAACGACGCATAGCACAAAAGGCGGGCGTATTTTTCCTCAGGCAAAATCCTGTCCCGGCGCACGTCACACAGATAGCTGACGAGCTGCAGCGTAAAATAGCCGATGCCCAGAGCGTTCGCCAGCGTGCCCTGCCAGCCCAGCGCAGCGGGCAGATACTTGAGCAGGGCCAACGGCAGCAGTGCCGCCGCAAGCCCCGCAAGGAACACGGGCTTTTTCGCGGTGCGCCGCCCGCACCACCAGACCAGAAAGCTGCTGCCCGCCAGCACCGGCAGTGCTGCCGGGCAGAGCACCGCGTAAAATAGTAAGTTTGCCCCCAGCAGCAGCTGCCAGCGGCGCGGCGGCGGGCAGGCATACCAAAGCCCCGCCAGCAGCGCCGCGAACAGCACAAAGCCGGGTGATGTCACGGCGATCATGGCAGGGCCTCCTTCTTATTCGTCTTGCAGCTTTGCATAATAGGCCATCAGGACGGAGTCGTCCGGGGTGAGGGTCAGCTTTTCCTCCACCGTCTGATAGAAAAGATCGTCAACGCTCTCCCCCGCCGCACGGCGTTGGATCGTTTTGCAGAGAATGGCGGTGAACTTTTCCGCCCCCGCGCCGTTCAGGTGGTGCGCGTCGGAAAAGTCCTCGATCTTCAGATTGATCTCGCTTTGCAGCTTGTACAGCGAGAAATCCCAGTATTCCAGCCCGTCATGCGCGGCGCAGAAGTTCCGCAGCGCATCGACGTAGGACTGATAGTTTTCGGTATTGTACAGGTAGCCGCTGGGCAGCGGGGCCGTGAACAGCACAAGCCGGATGCCGTTTTCCGCGCAGAAATCGGTGATTTTGTTGAGGTATTCCCAGCCAAAATCCGACAATGGCGCGTCGGCATCTACATTCAGCAGCGTGGCAAAGCCGTCCTGCGGGATGCCGGTGGTATAGACAAAGCCGCGGCCCCGGTACGCCTCACCGCTGTCCGGGTAGGTCACATAGCCGTAGCTGTCCGGCGTGTAGCCGTCAGTCAGCTTGGCCTTCCAGAGGGCGGGCATGGAGGACGGCGACGCAATGCCATGGCGCGCGGGCAGCAGCAGGTCGGCATAGGCCGCCAGACCGCCCATCTCCGACAGGTAGGCGTATCGGTTCGGTGAGCGCCAGTCCATGTGGTCGGCCAGCAGATAGCAGGCCAGCGGGATGTTGGCGGACGCGCTCTCATTGTAGCCGGTGTAGAACATTTCGAGATAGACGGTTTTCAGCGGGTTCTGCGCAGCAGCTTCTTTCAGCATATAATAGGAGCCGTCCGGCAGCTGCTGGGACGACCCGGCGTTGAAGCTGTGGGTGCCCAGCGCCGCGTCCACCTGCGCGGGGTCAACGCTGCGGTAGCAGTGGGACGAGCCCAAAAACAGCGTATCTATGTTTCCGGCGTCGGCATACAGCTCCTGCAGCATGACGCGGGAGTAGGAGTGTATATCATCCACCAGCAGAAAATCCGCAGCCGCCAGCAGTGCCGCCGTGAGCAGCACAAACAGTGCGGCGGCTGCCGCTTTTTGCAGGATGGTTCGTTTCATACGGTTTCCTATCTGTCAGCGTTCGATCTTCATGTGGGGGTGCTTCGGCGTGTAGGCGGCAATGTCCAGCGTCCATTCCGTATTGCCGTCGGCATCCTCCGCCGTTTTGGCAAAGTCATATTGCGCGTAAAATTCGCGCACCATGGCGTTTTTGGCTGTCGGATAATAATGGCCTACGATGGTTTTGACCCCGCGGGCGGCGGCCTCGGCCACGACGGTGTCCATCATGGCGTCCTCCATGCCGCGCTTGAGCACGCGGCAGCTCATGAGCCAGAGCGTCAGGTCGAGCACATCGCCCTGCTGCCGGCCCGCCACAACGGTGACAATGCCGTTATCACCAAATTTATCCACGAGCTTGCCGCAAAGGCAGAGATCGTTTTTGTCCCCGGCCATGGCGCGGATGTCATCCTCGGAGCAGCGCAGCGTCGTCAGGTTGAACTGGTTGGACTTGTTCGTCAGCTGGGCAATGCGCTGGATGTAGAGCGGCTCAAAGCCCTTGATCGTGGCCGTCATTTCAAGGCTGTCGAGATACTGGCCGTAGTCGGCAAACGCCGCCTGTGCCTTGGCGCGCTCGGCGTTCTGGTGGTAAAGCTCGGTCTTTTTCAGGTCCTCTTTGGAAAGGGCCGTGACCTCAAAATAGCCGCCGTGGTCGAGGGTCTTGATGTAGTTTTCGGCCCCGTCCAGCGCGGGCACAGCGACGCCGGGCACCTGCGCGGCCACGATGGCGCGCTCCGCCGGGTTGTCGTCGGCAAAGACAAAGCTGTCCGCGCCCAAATTCAGCTCGGACGCGATGGCCTTCAGGTTCAGGTCCTTCGGGTCCCAGTTGGCCTTGATGGCGACGAAATCATCGGGGCGCAGCACGCCGTCCGGGTGGTTCAGGCCCGCCAGCGCGTTGGCCTCGTCGTTTTTGGAGTCAACGGCCAGGATGACGCCGATGGATTTCAGCGCCTTGCAATAGCTCTGGAACTCGGCGTAGACCTGACCCTCGGGCACCTCGGGGCCGATGGCCAGGCCATCCACGCCGTCGTCGCCGACGATGCCGCCCCAGAGCGTATTGTCCAGGTCGAGCACAAGCGCCTTTTTGTTGCGCCCGTACAGGGACTTGATGATATTTGCCACGCTGTTGGCCAGCGACGGGATCGCGTCGAGGCAGATGGCATATTTGTACATGTGCCAGAAGAAGGCGTCGCCCCACGCCGTCAGGCCGTAATCCGCCGACAGATAGTCGATGTCGTTGATGTAAAAGTGCTCATGGGACGCGGCGTAGGCGTAAAATTTCTGGTTCAGGCGGCTGATGAAGTTGGAGCGGCCATGGGGGTCCCAGATGTCGCGGTTGCCCATGAGGCGGAAGTTCGGGCGGTCAAAGTTGTTCTGGATGACCGGGCAGGCGAATTTTTGCTCCAACGCCTGCCACATCGTCTCAAAATGGGCGTACTGCTCGTCGAGCATCGCGTCGATGGCAGCTTCGCTGTCAGCCGTCGTGGGCAGGGCGGTCAGGTTGCGCCAGTTTGTGTGGATGTAGATGACGTCGGGGTGGAAGTCGTCCAGCTCCGGCGTGCCGAACATGGCGTCCTGCCAGTACTGGGCGTACTCGCTCTGGTAGAACTCCGCCTCGATGCCGTATTGCAGCAGAAACAGCCCCAGCTGGTCGGCCACTTCGTTTGTGGTGGACCCGCCGAGGATGGCAATTTTTTTGTGCAGCGGGTGCGGGTTCCGGGCCAGCAGCTCACGCCGCAGCTTACGCTTTTTGCGCAGCAGCGTTTCGGTATCGAGAGGGTAATGGAAGCAGTCCATGGGAAGCTCCTTTTATAGTAATAAGCCTTGTGGGCAAAATGTAGGGGCGCATTCTATATGCGCCCGCAAGGTGTGCGGCTGCCGCAGACGGCCCGGGCGGATATGGAATCCGCCCCTACGGACCTTTATCAGCCCATCTCCGCCAGTGCGCCCTTGAGTGCCTGGGCGATCTGGTCGGGGCAGCTGGTGGGCTTGCGGCCACAGGTCGTGCCCTCCATGCGGGCGATGGCGTCCTCGGCCTTCATGCCGGGCAGCAGCTTGGCGATGCCCTTCAGGTTGCCGTCGCAGCCGCCCAGGACCTGCACGCTCTTGATGGTATGGTCGTCGTTCAGCTCCACGACGGTGCGGACGGAACAGGTGCCTTTATTGTTGTAGGTGTATGTCATTTTGATTTGCTCCTTATTTTTGTCTCTTGTAGGTCGATTTGCGCGCCTTGGCTATGTCGCCGATGCGCGCGATCATCTCGTCGCTGGTCGTAAATGCTCCCACCGGGCGCGGCGTCACGGTGTTGATGCCGTGGTAATCGGTGCCGCCCGTGACGATCAGTCCGTTTTCCTTGGCTAAGCGGGTCAGCTCGGCTCTGTCCTCCGGCGTGTTGCGGGGATGGTCGATCTCGACACCGTCCAGCCGCCCGGCGGCGATCAGCTCGCGCGCCAGCTCCATACTGTGGTAAACGCTGGGGTGCGCCAGCACGACCACTGCGCGGCTTGCCTTGATGACATCCAGCACGGTGTCCACCGGCTCATACCGCGGCGTGTGCAGGATGCGCCCGCGCACGGGCTTGAGCCCGAACAGCGATTTGTATACGGTATTATACATGCCGTCGGCCAGACCGTACTGCCACAGCACCCGCATGACCTGCGCCTTGAACAGCGTGCCGCTGTCTTTGGCAAGCTCGAGCGCCTCCTCGGTGCGGAACTGGGGGCAGATGGCTTCCAGCTCCTTGCAGCTCTGCAGCATGGCCGTCAGGCGGCGCTCGGCCATCATGGCGGAAAAGTCCGCCAGCGCGGCGCAGTCGTCGGGCCAGTAGCAGAGCAGATGCACGCGGTGGGCGCGCTCGTAGTCGTAGGCGGTCAGCTCGGTGGCCGGGATGAGGTGGACGCCGTTCTGCACGGGATGGGCATAGGCGTAGCGCACGCTCCGGATCGAATCGTGGTCGGAGATGGCCAGATGGGTCATCCCCGCGCAGGCCGCCAGAAACGGCAGCTTGTCCGCCGGGGTCGAACCGTCGGAGAAGGTCGTATGGGTATGCAGATCACCGGGCATGGGCGTCACCTCACTTGCGAATGTGGATGCTATGGGACATATTATTATACTACAAGTCGAGGGAGAATTGCAAGTAGGGGCGAGCAATGCCCGCCCCTACAAATTTTACGCTATTTTCTCTCTTTTTTCAGTTCCTCCAAGTATTCTGCCAGCTCGTCTATGTCGGCGTCGGTGAGGGTGTCGGTTTCGGCAAGGGCGGCTACGAAGTTGCGGGGGCTGCCGCCGAAAAGGCGGCCCCACAGACTGCGGCTTTCGGCGGGCAGGTACGCGGCCCGGGTCAGGACGGCGGTGTAGAGGTAGCCCCTCCCCTGCTTTTCGCGGGTGACGCAGCCCTTTTCCTCCAGCCGGGCCAGCAGGGTCAGCAGCGTTGTGCGGGCGCGGGGCGGGCCGGGCAGCGCCGTTTCCAGCTCGGCGGCGGTCAGCGGCGCGTCGGCATCCCACAGGGCGTTCATGATTTCCAGCTCTGCGTCGGGCAGGCGTTTGATTTTGGACATGGGATGTCTCCTTTTTAAGACAAGCTCTGGCCCTGTACACAGATGGTGCGGGCGTCAAATTTCAGGCTGGCGTTGCCGTTATGAACGTAGAAGGTGTAGCGCTCCACACCGGGCCATTCGGCAGTAATATACAAGCCCTCGCGCGTGAAGTTCCAGACGCCCGGGTCGTCGCTTTCGAGACTTTCCGGCGGGGTGTAGCCCGGGAGTGCAGCGGTCTTGGGTGCCGAGAAATCCAGCGCGTTCACTTCGTCGTAGGTCAGGTAGAGCAGCTGTTGGTTCCAATCATTTGCAGGAGTGAAATCAACGTTCAGCATCAGCAGGGCGTCGGCCCCGCCGTAAAAATACCGGTTGCGGTAATAGAGGTAGGTTTCCAGCTCGTCCTGCGGCCAATCGCCGGGGTTGCCAAAGTCCCGCGCTCCTGCCTGTGCCAGCGCATCGCACTGGTGCAGCAGCATGCGGTACTGGTTGTTGGTCAGATCCAGCTCCCGCGCCATCGGCAGAATCTCAAAATGCGCCGATTGGTTCGGGTCGTCGGCAGACTGCCATCCGCTGATGACCTCACAGGGCTGCGATTCGTCGAACGGCGCAATCAGATAGACATGAAAGCGTCCCTCGCCGTATTGTTTGCCCAGATACCAGCCTTCGGGCGTCAGCTCGGCTTCAAAGGTTGCTTTGACCAGTGCGCCCCGGCCGCCGTTCAGGTAGTCGCGCCAAGTTGTGCCGTCGTCGCGCCGGGTTTCCAGCAGGGCGGAAATATATTCCGTGTCGTAATCCTCGGGCTCCACAAGGCCGCACGCGCCGCTGTGGTAGTAGTAGCCGTTTCCGTCGGTCAGATACTCACTCCAAAGGAAGTCCGCACCGCGCCGCACGGCTGCGGCCCCCGCCTCCATTGAGACGGGCGGCGGCTCCGGGGTCACGATGGGGTTGGCGGTCTCGGACGGCGCCGGTGCGGCAGCTGCGGCGGGTTCCTGCTCGTCTTGCGGGGCCGCGTCGGCGGGCTTGCAGGCGACCAGCCCACCCGCACAGCAGGCAGTCAGGGCCAGCACAGCCAACAGGGCGCGTCCGCGGTGCTTGGGGGCGGTGTCCCACAGGGCGGCCAGACGCTGCTTGAACTGGCGCTTGTTCAGGGCAAAGCCGCTGGTCAGCGCGGGGCCGCGGTTCTGGCGCACGGCGGTCAGCAGGGCGTCGGCGTAGGCCGCGCGGCAGTCGGCATCGCGGCCACACAGGGTCTCGGCGTCACAGGCCTCCTCAATGTCGCGGCCCGCGCGGGCGGCCAGCAGCCAGACAGCAGGGTTATACCAATGCACGGCACACGCCAGCGTAAACAACAGCTTTTTGGCGACGTCATGCCGTTTTATGTGGGTCAGCTCGTGGGCCAGCATGTAGTCTGCGCCATTGGGAGCCGTGCCCGTGGGGGTCAGAAGTACGGGATGCAGCGTGCCCGCCACCATGGGGCTGCGTACCAGCGGCGTGGCGACCATGCGCGGGCACGCCCCCTGCGGCAGGGCGCTGCGCCAGCCGGGGTCAACGGGCTGTGCGGTGCGGCGGACGCGGATGCGCCAGACGGCATAGCCGCCAAATTGATAGAGCGCAACAGCCAGCACGCCGAGGTTCCACGCAAGGGCCAGCAAGTTCAGCCGCGTTGCACCGACGGTGAGGCGTTCCAGCACCGTGCGGTGTCCCGTCTGCAGCTCGGCGCGGGGCACGATGTAGCCCGTGGGCGCAGCCATGTAGGGCACACCGTCGGCGGGGCGCTCGGTGACTTCCTGCGAAAGGGCGGTCCGGCTGTACAGCGGTGTGGTATCCACGGACACTGCCGCCGGGGCCTGGGGCACAAGCGCGTGCAGCGGCACCAGAAGCAGCACAGCCAGCGTGACCCACAGGCGGCAGAGCCACTGCGGGCCGTAGCGTTTTTGCAGCCGGGGCGCCGCGGCCAGCAATGCCAGCGCGGCCAGACCCAGCAGAATGCCCTGCACGAACAGCGAAGCAAAAAGTGTGGCGAACATGGGGTCGACCTCCTTTGTTCTACAGTTGTAGAAGATAGCTTTATTCTACACGTGTAGAAGGGCGGTGTCAAGGGGTGAGGGTGACAAAGTTTGACAGGGTTGTTTGGTGGAATTGCACAAGGGCGGCAGCGGGCAGGTGGAGGGCCATGGTTGTTGAACAGGCGTTGAAGGCACGGTACACGGGAGGGATGAATCCCTCCCCTACAAATCATTACCGGGTGGTTGTAGGACGGCCAGCCCTCTGGCCGCCGCGGACGTTTGCGGTACTATATAACTTTATGGGCTGCCACTGTAGGGGGCGGCATCCTCGACGCCCCGCGGAGGGGCCAAGACCCCTCCCTGCAAATCGCTCGAAAACGGGGCTGCGCACCAAAAAAGCGCACCGCCCCCAGTCGGGAGCGGTGCGCAAAATATCTTTATGCTATGCCAGACTTACGCCAGCAGGGGCTTGCAGGCCTCTGCCAGCTTTTCCTTCTGGGCCTCGGCCTCGGCGAGGTCCTTGCCCTTGGTGGTAAAGTAGGTCTTGATCTTCGGCTCGGTGCCGGAGGGACGCACGACAACCGTCGCGCCGCTTTCCAGCGTGTAGATCAGGACGTTGGCGGCGGGCAAGCCGGTCTCCTCGGGCTTCTTGTAGTCCACGACCTTGACGACCTTGTCACCGGCAAAGTCCTTCGGCGGGTTGACGCGCAGGTTCTGCATGATGTCGGCCATCTTATCCATGCCGGACAGGCCCGGGAACTCAAAGCTATCCACCTTGTTCAGGTAGCGGCCATATTCGGTGTAGATGCGCTCCAGCTCTTCCTTGATGGAGGAGCCCTTGGCGCGGTAGTAGGCGGCCATCTCGCAAATCAGCATCGAGCCGATGATAGCGTCCTTGTCGCGGACGTAGGGACCGGCCAGATAGCCGTAGCTTTCCTCAAAGCCGAAGATAAAGCGGTCCACCTCGCCGTCGGCCTCCAGCTTGGCGATCTGGTCGCCGATCCACTTGAAGCCGGTCAGCACGTTGCGGCACTCGACGCCGTAATGTTCAGCGACCTTGTCAGCCAGCGGCGTGGAGACGATAGACTTGCACATGACGGGGTTCTTGGGCATCGTGCCCTGCTCAATGCGGCCCGCGCAGATGTAGTCGAGCAGCAGAACGCCGACCTCGTTGCCGGAGAGTAGCTCATAGCTGCCATCCTTGCACTTGACGGCGATGCCGACGCGGTCCGCGTCGGGGTCGGTGGCCAGCATCAGGTCAGCGCCGGACTTCTCGGCCAGCTCCAGACCCAGGCGCAGCGCCTCGAAGATCTCGGGGTTGGGATACGGGCAGGTCGGGAAGTTGCCGTCCGGGTCCTTCTGCTCGGGCACAATGGTGATGTCGGTGATGCCGATGTCGCCCAGAACATGGGTGACGGGCACAAGGCCGGAGCCGTTCAGCGGGCTGTAGACGAGCTTCAGACCCGCGGTCTTGCAGATGCCCGGGCGGATGGAGCGCGCCTCGATGGCGGCATACAGCGCGTTGATGCAGTCGTCACCGACGTACTCGATCAGGCCCTGGGCCATGCCGTCCTCAAAGGAGATCAGCTTGGCGCCGGTCAGGATATCGGTTTTCTGAATTTCGGCGTAGACGATGTCGGCGGCCTCGTCGGTCATCTGGCAGCCGTCCGGGCCGTAGGCCTTGTAGCCGTTGTACTTGGCGGGGTTGTGGCTGGCCGTGACCATGATACCGGCGTTGCAGTTGTAATAGCGGGTCGCAAAGCTCAGTGCGGGCACGGGCATAAGGGCGCTGTAGATGCGGACCTTGATGCCGTTGGCGGCCAGCACCTCGGCAGCGGTCCTGGCGAACAGGTTGCTCTTGATGCGGCTGTCATAGCTGATGGCAACGGTCTGGCTGCCGCCCTGGGTCTTGACCCAGTTGGCAAGGCCCTGAGTCGCCTGACGGACAACGTAAATATTCATACGGTTGGTGCCTGCACCGATGACGCCGCGCAGGCCCGCGGTACCGAACTTCAGGGCCACAGCAAAACGGTCCTGAATGGCGGCATCGTCACCCTTGACGCTTTCCAGCTCGGGCTTGAGGTCAGCGTCGTCCAGCTCGGCAGCGAGCCAACGCTCATACATATCCTGATACATAAGTAAAACACCTTCACTTTCCATAGGAAATACTAACTTGGCTTACTCTAAATATACCAACATTCTGCAAGCCTGTCAATCGAATTTTGGTTAATTTTGCCTGATTTTTCCCGTTTCGTGCTTGTGCAAGGGCGCGCTGTGCGGTATACTGATAAAAAAGCAGGAAAGTGGGAAACAGGCCATGTATGCAAAAGTGACAAGCCTTGGTGTGACCGGTCTGGCGGGGTACATCGTGCAGGTCGAAGCCGACCTTTCGGGCGGGCTGCCGCAGTTCAATCTGGTGGGTCTGCCGGACTCCGCCGTGAAGGAGAGCAGCGAGCGGGTGCGCAGCGCCATCAAGAACCTGCACTATGAGTGGCCCGCCAGCCGCATCACCATCAACCTGGCCCCCGCCGACGTGCGCAAGACCGGGCCGGTGTACGATCTGCCGGTGTTTGTTGGCATCATGGCCGCGCAGGGCAAGCTGCCCGCCCCCGGCAGTGAGCGGGCGTTTCTGGGAGAGCTGGGGCTGGACGGCACGCTGCGCCCCGTGACCGGCGTGCTGCCAATGGCGCTGGCCGCGGTGCAGAACGGCGTGAAGGAGCTGTTTCTGCCTGCCGAAAACGCCGCCGAGGCCGCCGTGGCCGAGGGACTGACCGTCTACCCGGCCCGCAGTGCGCAGGATGTGGTGCTGCACCTCTGCGGCGCAACGCCCCTGACCCCGGCAACGCCCGAAGGGTACGACGAGGACGGCGTCTGGCTGGGGCCAGACATGGCCGACGTGCGCGGCCAGAGCGAAGCCCGCCGCGCCATGGAGATCGCCGCTGCAGGCGGGCATAATTTGATCGTGATAGGAAGTCCCGGAACCGGAAAATCCATGCTTGCCAAGCGGCTGCCGGGCATTCTGCCGCCGCTGACCTATGAGGAGGCGCTCGAGACCAGCGCCATCTACTCCGTGGCCGGGCTGCTGCGCGGCGGCACGGGGCTTATCAAGCAGCGGCCCTTCCGCAGCCCGCACCACAGCGTCAGCTCGACAGCCATTGTGGGCGGCGGGTCTGTCCCCCGCCCCGGCGAGGTCAGTCTGGCGCACAACGGCGTGCTGTTTCTGGACGAGCTGCCCGAGTTTGCCCGCGATACGCTCGAGGTGCTGCGCCAGCCGCTGGAGGACGGCCAGATTACCGTGAGCCGTGCGGCAGGCAGTGCCACCTACCCCAGCCGGTTCCAGCTGGTGGCCGCCATGAACCCCTGCAAATGCGGCTACTACGGTCATCCCACCCGGCAGTGCACCTGCTCGCCCAGCGCGGTGCGGCAGTACCGCAGCCGGGTGTCCGGCCCGCTTTTGGACCGCATCGACCTGTGCGTGGAGATGGATCCCATCGCCTTTGACGAGCTGCACACCGCCGCGCCCTCCGAGAGCAGCGCCGAGTTACGCAAACAGGTGCTGGCCGCCCGCGCCATTCAGGCCAAGCGCTACGCTGCGCCGGGCTTTAAAGGGGTGCATTGCAATGCCCAGCTGAACGCCGGGCAGGTGCGGCGCATCTGCCGCATGACCCCCGGTGCCGAGCAGCTGCTGCGTAGTTCCTACGATGCACTGGGACTTTCTGCTCGGGCACATGACCGCATTTTGCGGGTAGCCCGCACTGTGGCCGACCTTGCCGGTAAGACCCTGCTGGACGAGGATTCTCTGCTGGAGGCGCTGCAATACCGGGCGCAGGAGAAATTGGACGGATAAGGCAGTCTGCACTCTAAAAATACAACGGAAAGAGGAT
>OMAW01000283.1_pt1 | contig 29435 bp, 31 predicted proteins | sample 1644731 | NCBI WGS metagenome assembly OMAW01 (sample SAMEA103958133, study PRJEB25191) | human gut metagenome | biome: human-associated habitat [ENVO:00009003]; feature: intestine environment [ENVO:2100002]; material: feces | place: Germany | collected 2013/2015 | reverse complement strand
CATCGTCGGATGCGCAACGAGAAGGCCGACGACCGCGCCCGCGATCATGCAGATGAACATGAAGGTGGTCATGTAGTCGCGCGGCTGCTTCAAAAGCCACATCGGGAGAACGGCGGCGAAGAAGATGTAGACGAACGTGATGTAGCTCCAAGTCGCCTTGCCGAAGATGAGTGGGCAGTTCATGCCGACGGCGAACGAGGCAACGATGCAGAGGATGCCGAGCACGGCTTCCTTCCAGCCCGAGAGGTTCAGCTTCTTCTGCACAAGGCCGAAGACGACGGCGAACACCATGAACATGATGGACACCATACCGGCTGCGCCGTTGGTCTGCGCGGCGTCAGCAAGCTGCGTCACGCCGTCGACCACGGTGTAGGCGTTGAACGTGCCGGCGACCATGTCGGCGAACGCCGCGATGACGATCAGGCAGAACAGCCAGCAGAACAGCAGAAACAGCTTGCGGCCGAGCTTGCCGATGTACTTTTCGATCAGCATGCCCATGGACTTGCCGTCGTTTTTGACGGAGGCGTACAGCGCGCCGAAGTCCGTCACAGCGCCGAAGAAGACGCCGCCGAGCAGCACCCACAGCAGCACCGGCAGCCAGCCGAACGCGGCGGCCTGGATCGCGCCGGTGACAGGGCCCGCGCCCGCGATGGAGGAAAACTGATGGCTGAAGACGGTCCAGCCGTTGGTGGGGACAAAGTCCTTGCCGTCGTTATACTTGACGGCGGGCGTCTGCGCCTTGGGGTCGATGCCCCAGGTTTTGGCGAGCCAGCGCCCATAGAGTGCGTAGGCAGCGACGAGGACGACCGCCGCGATCAGCACGATGACGAGTGTGTTCATGTGATTTCCCTTTCTTTCCTAAAAAAACTGTGTTCTTCGCCAATGCCGGGAGCAAAAAGAAAAGCCCCGCCTCTGCCGCAGATTTTCCACAACGAAAACCCATCGCAAAGACGAAGGCCAATACCGCGGCGATATCCGCCGCAGATCTCAACTTCCGCGTTACCACTTTGCTTGCCGGAAAACCGGCCGCTCGACCGCTGCCCGAATGGATCGGAGAGCGCACCCTGTTAACGGTGGGGGACCGGCTGCGATTACTCGGCGTTTGCGCCTTTCACCGCGGCTGCTCACAGGGGATGGCCTTCCCGTTCCTTGCTGCCGTTTTGCACCACCAACGGCTCTCTGAAAGCGGTGATCCGGGGAAGTCGTGTCCTGCTCAAAGCATTTGACGAATGATGTGAGTACAATAGACCCATCCTACGCCGTTGTCAATACAATTTTGTCCGCGCAGGACGGATTTCGTCGAAGAAAATAGACGCCCCATCACTTCTCCGCCGCCGCTTTAGGCAAAATGCAAATGCAAAGTATGAATAGCACCATGCCGAAACGAAATAGAACCGTGCCGCCGAAGGAGTGTCGAAACCATGCCCCGCTTTTTTCACAGAACAACCGCCGTCTGGTGAAACCAGTCTCCCGCTGGCAAAATAAAAAATATCCTGAAGTCTTGCGGCTTCAGGATACCTTTCTGAAAGTAGAGACCTATTTTGATACGAAATGCACACCCCTCGGATAAATCGTTAAAAGGTGTGCCTTTCGTTAAAATGTGCAACGCTCGATTTTACGGCGCAACGACCCTTCCATTCCGAACTACGGCATGAGTATAGAAATCCATTGACACAGTAATGTCCCAACCGTAGATGTCTTTGAAGAATGAAAACTGGTCTGCCATGCCGAACACTTTGTTAATGTCACGCAGACCACCGCAGCAGTCGAAAGAATAGTTCACGCTGATATGATCAAGATGACGCTCAATTTTGGTGTCCAGTTCGTACAGTTCGGAAACCTCTATGGCAGTCTGGATAAATTCTTCACTGGCCTTGATGCGTTCCGGCATAAGGACATATGTGGTATTGGCATAGATTTTCTGCATAATTTCATCAAAGGTGGGTCTGGGCTGCTCCGGCTCATCAGCGGCTTCCATCTCCACCTGTTTCAGTTCCTCCATCGGATCGATGCGGGGATATTTCTTTTCATAGATAATTTCAACGCTCATACACTCACCCCTCGATGCGAACAACAGGCACACCGACCTTAGTCGCATAATCTATCGTATTTTTAGTCCCGCTCTTTTCTCCATTGAATACCGCAATCACTCTGGTCGCATGGTTGACCATCCATTCGTTTCTGATCTGAAAGCAGGCTCTGCTGTATCCCTCACAAACATATTTCACGAAATCTGCCGAAGCCAATATCTCTTTATACTGCCGTTGCCATTCTTGGCTCCAACCGCTCTCAAAGCCGTCATAGGGGCAGGCACACATAAGTTTGACATTGTATCCTTCATCACGGAGCATCAACACGATTTGCGCTGCCCAGATATCGACACCTCTCGCCATACCTGTAATAAAGACATTCAGTTCGTCAGCAACTGCCTGGCGGATTTCTTTTTCCAAGTCCTTTCTGATGGCTCTGTCCGAGTGTGTCAGCTTCTCCGGGCGGTGTCCCGTGAAGCATACTCGATGCATTCGTTTTTCGGCTTCGGTCATACAAATCCCCTCCACGCTATTGCCTTACTAACACTACATCATACCACATACCTATTTTCGTTTCAACTCGTAAGTATAATATTGCTCAACTTGGAAGTAAAATAGTTATGAGAAAGGTGGTGATGCTATGGATACGCACGCTCGTCTCCAGCAGTTATTGCGAGAGCGCGGATGGACGGAGTACAAACTTTCAAAAGAGTGCGGTTTGGCACAGTCCACTATCGGTAACATTTTCAGAAGAAATACGGTTCCCTCCGTTGCGACCCTTGAGACGATATGCAAAGGATTTGGCATCACTATGTCGCAGTTCTTCGCTGACACGGATATGGTCGAACTGACCCCGGATATGAAGGAACTGTTTGACTGTTGGGTCTGTCTCACACCGAGCCAGAAATCCGCAGCCATCCAAATGCTCAAAGCCATGAGCCACGACAGTGAATAATAGGAAGCCTTCGGGCTTCTTATTTTTTTGTCGTAATTGCGTCCAAAGTGAGCATTAAATACCTCTCAAAATAAACACTTTTCATATTTCTGCTCTATAATTAAAGGGCGCCGGCTCCGTGCTGCCGTAGCCTGTGGATTTCTTGCCACAGTTACAATTCTGCAGCGGGAGGAGGTGAACCCGTATGAAAATAACCAAGAAACAACCACTTCGACCGCGTGGGCGTAGTGATGAGAAAAGGCAGTCTACCAAAGATGCGATTCGTGAGGCGTATGCCAACGGTCCTCAGAAGGAGGTGCAGATTATACCGGCAAAAAAGGATCTGGTCACAGATGCGGAAAAGAAAAAACTCCGCGTCTGTGCCTATTGCCGTGTTAGTACCGAAGAGGACAACCAGGCAAGCAGTTATGAGTTGCAGGTGCAGAACTACACAAAAATGATTCAAGAGAATCCAGAGTGGGAATTTGCAGGCATCTTTGCGGACGAGGGCATTTCCGGCACTTCGGTTCTGCATCGTGAGCATTTTCTTGAAATGATAGAGAAATGCAAGGCCGGTGAAATCGATCTGATTATCACCAAGCAGGTCAGCCGTTTTGCCCGTAATGTCCTGGACAGTCTGAACTACATCTTTATGCTCCGCAAACTCGACCCTCCTGTGGGCGTGTACTTTGAAACGGAAAAGCTGAATACTCTGGATCGGAGCAGCGATATGGTCATCACTGTGTTGAGCCTTGTAGCCCAGAGCGAATCCGAGCAGAAGTCCAACAGCCTGAAATGGTCATTCAAACGCCGCCGAGCCCAGGGATTGGGCATTTACCCCAACTGGTCTCTCCTCGGCTACAAAGGCCATGATTGGGAGATTGATGAGGACGAAGCCGATGTGGTACGAACCATCTACAGTCTTTATCTGGAGGGCTATTCCTCCACCCAGATTGCAGACTTGCTGACAAAGAGCGGCATTCTGACTGTAAAGGGTCTATCGACATGGAGTTCCGGCAGCGTCCTCGGCATTCTCCGCAACGAGAAGTATTGCGGTGATGCCCTGTGTCAAAAAACAGTAACGGTAGATTTCTTTACACACAAGAGCGTCAAAAACAACGGACTGGAAACGCAGTATTTCATTGAGGGTCATCACGAACCCATCATTGAAAAGAGCGACTGGCTGTTGGTACAGCAAATCCGCAAAGAACGGCGATACACCAGAAGGCAAACCAGGAAGTGCAAACCACGGATTGTGGTCAAAGGCCCCCTGGCAGGGTTTATCATTGCCGACCCCAAATGGGAACCAGAAGATGTGGACAGCATTATGGAAAAGCTGTCCCTACCGACCGAAATCGTCACTTCACCTGTGTTGGAGGACGAAAACTTTATGATTGAAAAGGAGTAACCTATTATGTCTATTTTGGAAAAATTCACTGTCATCGACCTCATTAAGACCCGTTCCGCATCCGTTGCCACCATCACCGGCAATGTCCTGAAGTTCAACAATCAGACCGCTGCAGAGCTGCACTTCGCTCCGTACATCCAGGTGCTGATCAACCCGAAGGACAAGCAGTTCGCCATCCGTGGCTGCAAGGAGGATGCACCGAATGCCGTGCCTTTCTCCAAGCCGGAGGGTGAGCAGAAATACCAGATTAAGATTAGTGCCGCCGCTGTGGTGGATATGATCCGCAAGATGGCAAACTGGTCTGCCGAGGATAACTGGAATATCCCCGGCATTTATTTTGCCGAGGACGATGCGCTCGTTTACGATGTGAGCGCCGCTTACAGACCGTCTCCGAAGGGCGGTTGGACGGTTAAGCGCCAGAAGGAAGAAGCGGCTGCGGCAGCTCTTGCCGGAAATCCCGTGGTGGATGCTGCAGAGGGGGGCGATGAATAAATAAACGATGCCGGGCTGACCCTCAAAAATGTCAGTCCGGCATTTTGGTTTTCTATTTATCCATCTCACTGACGGACATTTTATATGTTAAGTCGCCTACATCCGAGGCCAACTCCTCCAAACGCTCTGAAAGAGCAGCCTGGTCACTTTCAAGATTCTCGATTTGCGAGTACAGCCCACGGAGAGCAATAACTGCTTCGACGAGCAATTCCTTAGTATCCATCGACATCAAGGTGTCCTTTTCGGCCTGAATGCGAGCCTTTTCAGCCGCAATTCGTTCAGCTTCAGCCTTTGCCTCTGCCTCGCGGCGTTCCCGTGCGAGATGCTCTTTTTCCTCTCTACGGCGTTGCGCATCCTCTTTGATGCCAGAAATAGTTGATTTCATTCTTTCCAACATATATTTATTGACCCCCTTTCCGTTGTAGCTTTGCTTTCATCTCCTCGATTTTTTTAATATAAGCATCAGCTTTATACGCATATGTCGGTTTTTCCATCTTAAGTCGCTTGACAAAGGTAAGTGCATCATCATATCGCTTGGCTTTTATATATAAATCGGGTAACTCGAAATGCCATCCGGCACCTTCAAACTTTAAGCCCCCATTGGCCCATACCATTTCCCAAAAATCAATGTACCCACTTAAATCCTTGTCTGTGTCATATTGCTCTCTGGCTTTTTGTACAGCCGCAATCTGCTGATCCTGGGTTCGTAACTTGCGATATTCATCAGGAGCGATTCTCTTTAAGTCGTGCATAAAGGCAGCATTACGATCGGCAGTTTCTTGGTTCATTTTACGCTCTTGTTCATCAACGACATCTCTCCATGCGGATTTGTCACCTGTTCCAAGTAATTTATTAATGCTCCAAACATTAAAGGTCATGCCGAGTCTCGTGTCTTCGGTTGTTTTATTCGGCACGCTATGCATATAAGGCACATAGGCATTTTCGTCCAGTTCCAGTCGACCGATCTCTGTCAGTATATACTTTCTTTGTGCGCCAGCAGCAATCAATGCTTCGTCTGGAACTCCAGAAAGAACACGCTCTACAAGGTCAGCTTTTTTTCCAGTTGCTGGCATATTTTGGGATGTGAGCAAATCCTTTAATTGTGCCACCGTAAAACCACCGACTGCATCCCGCACAGATCCCCAAGCTATGTAGCCTCGTTCTTCTAAACTATTGAGGGCGGCTCCAACATCTCTGATGCCGTAAGCAAACCACCAAAAACCCGGATATCCGTTTTTGGGACCCGGATATGTGCCTTTAGAGCAATATTCTAACAGCAATATTTCAGCGGGATATAATCCTCGTTTTGACGGAACCGCTGTCTTTTTGCGTTCCTCGAATGTGATGACACGACGCTCGAATGCAGTTCCTTCAGCAACAACATCCGTATAGTAGGAGTCCGGCTGATAAAACTTCTTTTCAGATTCTGGCACCGAGGTTTTTACTGGTGTGTCTTTCTGTGCGACATCGGTTTTGTCTTTTTTCTTAAATAAATCAAATAAGACCATATAGGTATCTCCTGTGTTAATCGTTCAGAAAAGCATCAAACTCTTCGATGCGGTCAATCCACTCCAGATCTTTCCGTTTTTTCTCTCTACTATCGAGGACAGTGGCATTCGGATGTCTTCGCAGAATTTCTGCTTTCATTTTTCTCTGTTCTGATTTTGTTGTGGGGATCAGTTTGGTTCCACCCCACCAAGTTTTTGCAATTTTCTTTGTAACATCAAAGATAGGCTCTGGTGCCTTCTTTTTCTTACCAAACATAAGCAACCCCCGTCAATCCATGCTACCGCTGCCTTTATTGCCTCCAAATTCACAGCCGTGTACATGATCGTGGCCATAATACCACCGGCCATAGCGGTATCCGTAGTGAGGAGGACAGTGTGCGCAGTCGCCGTTGCAACGACCGTTATGCCTGTGTTGATTAGAACCACTGGCCATGTCAATACCCGTAATTACGCCAAACAGTGTGGCAAAAAAACCTGGTCGCTTCGGTGGTGGGCAGTAATCATCTACACGCATATCGGTTTCTACCAACGGCTCTTCCTCTTCGATTACCTCTGGTTCTTCCTCTTCGTACTCTTCTTCACGCAAATCTTCCGGTAGCATAAGATGCCTTTGTTTGCAGATTTCAATAATAACCTCATCATCAATCTCACCGTACAGATATTCCATGTCCTCGGCAGTCAATCGCTCTGCGGAATTGCGCACTGCGGCTGTTGCCAATTCTTTATCATTGATGCACGCAAACTCGACCAGATCCGAACCCGAAAAAGCCAGTTTTGCTTCGACCGCCTTGCGAAGCAATCGGTTTGCTGCAGGTACATTCACCTGCAGTTCAATGATGATTTCACCGACCTCATCAGCGGGGCCTAAAGTAGAAAGTGATGAAAGGTAGCGCACCTGGGTGCTTTCTGCCCAATCATAAAATCGATCATAATAATCTGCCCATGTCATCTTTCGCGCCCCCTTTACTCACAATGCTTGCGAAGCCAATAGTACCCACCGGCTGTTTTTTGCCGACCGTTGAGAACATCACGAATGCTTTTCCTGTTGATTCCTGTCTGACGCTCTGCGGAATTGATAGAATCAAATTCTGCGACTATTTCTCCCGTGGAATCCACCTGGTATATTGACTTAGATGTGTTTTCCGCTGAATGCTGCACTGCAGGTGCGATGGAATATACAGGGGTTCCAGTGTCCACCCGTTCCCACATAAAACCGCCGGCAGTAGAAGCCCTCCCATTTAGCACCTTTGAAATCTGTTGGCTTGATATTGCAACATCTTTGGCGGCATCTGTAATAGAGGTGTAGGCGCAAATATAATTTCCGTCTAAAGCATATTTTCTGATTTCGGTCTGTTGCACAAAAGGCTTTGCTTTTTCCGCTTCTTTTATCTGCGCATATGTAACCGGTAAAAACAGGTCTGCTACAGGAAAAGGTAGCCCAAGCGACAAACACCACTCGACAAATGCGGCGTCTATTGGTTCTGGAAATACATTCTCGTTTAGAAAAGACAACACATTAGAGAATGTAAGTTTTTCCTTGTAAGACCATTCGATTAGTTTCACGCCATTATTCTGACATTTTTGGCGTTTATCTGCATCCATTTCGCGTTGCATCAGCAGTTTGGCTTCTCCACCAAAATAATCAATCGCGTCATAATGCTGCCGTCCTTGGTATTCAATTGCACAGCTATATTGCGGAATGAATATATCCAATGACTGCGTATCCAACCAGTTACTTCTGTATTGGTATATGGCATCCGAACACAACAACTTAATATACTGGTACAATCTGTATTCTGATGTCCAAAGTGAAGGGCGGGCCTCTTGGCTCAAAGAAGACACTTCGGTATACCTTTCTTTAATCCAGGTTCTCAAAGCCTCAATTGACCGATAAAACCTACGCATCACATTAGACGATTGGACTGTGCGCTCACTATATCGATGAGACACTCGATCTTTAATTTCGCCAATAATCCTTAATATGGGGGAGTTGGTCTCAACATCGGAATAAGTGTTCTTGCACTTATCATCCCCTATAGCATCGCCCGGAGAAAGGATTAATGGGTCAAGCCAATGTGTTCCATACAAACATAGTAAAAGAGGTTCGTTTCCTGCTCGGATTGGAATCTGATATTGTAACATATCTAACGGGGAAACTATTCTGCCCTCTACCGTGTGATTTTGGGCTAAAAACAATCGGGCATAAAACTTTTGGTTAAATGTACACTCGATTGGTATAAAAATCACCTTATCGTTTTCATTCGGAGCGGAGCAATCTATACCCATAATTGACTGTGGTAGAGCCGAGATTTCTTTCTCCAACAAATCGCACTGCGAACTTACCCATGTGAACAATTCAGACAGTTCTGGATACCAAATCCAAGCCGTTTCTATGTATTCCTCGGCGAAAGGAAGTTTGCGCGTTGATTTTGCTACATTGTCGGTGGTCTTTTCGATTGGCAGTGCAGTATGTTGATCTCTGGCACTGCGTATGCTCTGGTTGATTTTTTTCTGGTTAGCGGTGATTTTTTGAGGATACGACGTGCTTTCAATGATTTGATCGTTATTCCAATACTTTACACCAGTTATGCAGAGCGAGATACTCTCTGTCATAATTTCCTCATTTATGGGGGTATACAAAGAGAAACTATCATTGGCATCATACAAAATCGTTTGATAGTACTCCTTGTTGTTTATAGGGGCTCCCTTATGCAGCACCTGGCAAAACACGCCCCGTACATCTTTTACGCCGTAATCCGTTAATCTGAAATGCAAATAATTGCCTCGTTGCGTGTAATGAACGCTGACGGCAGTTGATTGAAATAAGAACTCTGGGTACCAGCAACCACTCATACGAACCTTTCTCGCCTTTTTACCATAGAGTTCTACATCAATTGCAGGATACAAAGAACCTGCATCTCTGCATTGTTTATCATGGTCATAGACAACATAATGGTCAGTGATGTCAACACCAAACACGCTGATACCCTCCCTTCAAATTCAGTCTGATGCGTACTGTTCAACAGTGTATTAGTCTTGGAATGGTGCATCCCAAGGTTCGGCATACTTTTCAATCCAACCTTTATCCTTGTCGCCGTACGCACTGTAGCCAGTAGAGATTTTCCAATGTTTATCGTCTGCGTATTCTACAATTTTGATGTAGTAATAGTAGGAATACTGCGGTGCAATAGAATTATGATGTTCTACGCCCTCATCGGTTAAGCGGCACGAATATGTATAAATCTTGGTGCCGTCATTTTCGTATACATAAGAGGCATCCGAGGCATAGTACTCAAAGAAATCAATCGGAAGATAGGACGCTGCTATATCAGCAGCACCCTCAAGGGTCATATCGGCGGCAAAATCCGTGTCAAAGATATTGATTTCAATGGTTCCTACATACTCCTCGTTTGTGGAGTGCTGTGTCATATACAGCACGATGTCATCAGCATAAACGGTTTCCAGAGCCATTTCCATTGAAGCCTTCTTGGTTATATCCGTTACAGCGATTCTGCTGTCACCGATGCCGTTGTAAAATGCTTGAACCTCTGCGTAGCTATCAAAAATGCGAGGGTGATCTTCAAGAGCAACCAGTTCGGATGCGGTATAATCCGATATAGTGCCAGAGGTTTGACTGCTATCTGGGGAATCATCGTTGCCTCCAATGATCGAGCCGATGATACCAATCGCAGCCACAAGAATGACCAGGGCAAAAAGAACTTTTACAACCGTCCAGAGACACCCGTTCTTATTCTTTTTCTTTGGCACGCGCACCTTGGCGCATTCCTGTCGCACAGCATCGCAGTATGCGGCTTGCTCTGGTGTCAGAGTAGCCTGGTGGTTTTTGTAGACATCGATTCCCGCAGCAACTTCTTTCTGCACATAGGAGATAAACCCTGCAGCATATGCAACGATTGCGGGGTCCATAGCAATATTCTTTGATGTCCGACCAGACTGCAACACGAAACTCTGCCTATCCAGAATTTTGACGGCAGACACTTTCTCTATGGAAAAATCAAAGGAATCATCTTTACCAATGAACACAACCCGCTTATTGGAGATTATCAAATCACCATAGTTGTGGTCACGAACCGTTCCACGAATAGGTTTACCGCCGGAACTCCCTGTGCGGACAGTAACACCTTTTGCCACACGGAAACTTGCTCCGGCAGACTTCCCGGTATAACCGACCACCTGGTTTTTGTCTTTGAAGGTCTGCGCAGGAGCAGCATAAATAATACATTCACCAGGCTGTACGAAAAAGCCAGAGTAGTTGATGGTGGGCATACCGACACCAGTCTCATAGGGAGTAATGTCAGCGTATGGGTTTGCTCGATTTGCGGCTGCTATCTTTTGTAGCGTCTCATTTGATATGTTCATATCTATATCCTCCTTTTTCAAGGGTACTATCTCATTCTGTACCAGTCATCACCGGCAGATTTTTTGCCACCAACATATCGTTACATTCGTGGATCGAACTCATATAGAGGTGGTTAAGGAAAAAATTATACATCAGATGCGCCTCGCTCTGCGCCAGCCGCAGGGTAAAGCCAGATCTGTTGATAAGTGCATTGCTCAACTCTGGTGGCAGATTCATGCCAATACACACGGCAACCACGCAATCAACATTTTTGGGGTATGCCGGATTATTACGCAGGCGTTGAACCAACTTTGTGGAGACAAGAGCCTTCTCCGCCAGGGTCTCTTCGGAGATTTCCACCCACTCCATAAGGTAAACGAGAGCGGCACCGAATTGAGCAGGCAGTTCTTGGAGAACTCTCTGAATCTCCATTTCTCGTGCGAGGATGGCATCTGCTTTTCCCATGACATCGGCGCTGACCTCTTTGGCAAAAGTGGTCTGGAACACAATGCCGGAATCTACATCTCTAAAGAGAACGCACTCTTTATAAAATTCCTCACCATATTTATTGGTTGCCTTTACTTTCAGTTTGAAGACCAGGCAACACTCATCAATGTGCAATCGACCGTAATCGGTCATCTGCACTGTGTTGTTTTCATCTCTGGTGACATACTTCGGGTCATTCAAACACATATGCGAATCCACATATATGTAGGAACCCTTTTGAGATTGAGCAGAAAGGCGCATATCGCTGAAGGCGATGATTTGGGCATCGTCCGCGCTGATACAGTATGTCTGGTCTTTCTGCAAACTGCCTTTTTTGAAGGCGTGCGGCTTTACATAGTGTCCGTCAATGTAAGTGAATGCACCGATTGCTTCCTCGTATCCGGCATCCACCATACGCATTTTGGCAGCGTGGCGGGAGACAACGAAAAAGGTCGCCAGGGCATCAATGACCGCTTCCATTACATCCACGATGTGAGCCGCATTCAATTCTCGTTGGAATTTACGGACAAATTCAGCAGCTTTCGTCTTAAAAGAACCAATCGGCATCTGGATGCGAGGGGCCAGGGAGTTTGCCTGCCACTCCATCCAGTCGGCTGCGGTGCGGTCGGAAGATCCCTTCGATCCACCAATGACCAGGCATTTTATCTGTGTTGCATCGCGGTTATAAAGCCGCTCCAGTTCAAAGGCTTTCCTGTGCTGATCCCAATGGACGCACTCATGCACGATGGTGTTATTGACGGAACCCAGATTTCTCAAGTGAAATGCCTTGGGGTCAACAACGATGGTCTTTGCCGGAAAGTGAGCCGGTTCCATTTCTCCCGTATCTGAATTGAACACCTCGGTATCACAATCCTGGAAGAAAATTTGCCCAAATACAGAAAAATCCTCTGTCAGTTCCTGGGTAACGACCGAAAGACCGAGCCTGTCGGAAAGAACCGTAGGGTCAACAGGCATAGGGGTTCGTAGGGCTTCCGGGTAGTGTTTCCTCAAAAATTCCGTAGCTATCTTATCGAGGTCAATCTTATAGCTGATGGGAACGAGAGAATCCGACAAAGGCTTGTTTTGCTTGTTTCTTTGATTATACTGATCGACCCGATGAATACAGAGGTCATCCATATTTCTGGACAGGTCGGCAGTGCAGGAGAGGATGAACCACGGGAAACAGGTATCCTCATCTACGTCACGATGGCGGTGATGTTCCTTAACATAGACCTCCGCCTCAACGAGAACGTCAAATGCGATACCCATTCCGTCCTGGTCGTCGATTCCTACAGATTTAATTTCAAAATCGGAGAGTTCTGCGTAATCGGCGCTGCTGACCGTGCGGGAACTCAGTTCGATATTATGGCGGTTTTGTATGACATACGATTTTATGGCATTGAAGAACTGGTCATAAAATCTGCTGCCGATATATTCCTTAAACGAACGGTCAGCCACAGAAATTCCCCTTTCTATAGTTTTGTAAGTGGTTTCATATGCAATCGCTCTAACATCCGATTGCAGTCATATACCGTTTCCTTATAGGCAAACCCCAAAATAAAATAATACACTTTGTCCTCACGGCTATTTGTCAGTTCAAACCCAGCCAAGTGGACGAGATACATACTGTTGTACAAATCCAAACTCAAAGCTACGCAAACGGCAACCACGGATTTTAGCGATGTCCGCAGGTTGGGGTTACGCATACGCTGTATGGTCTTGGGCGCCAGACCCGTCAGTTCAGACAGTTCCTCTTCGGTGACATCGCTCTCTTTCATAAATCGAGTGAGGGCTTCCGAGAAGTTTTCACCCGGACCGTGACCGCCACCTACAATCGCAAGGATATTTTCAAGGCTAACGTCATTGACGGAATTAATTCTCTTCGCGTCTTCTAACTCACTTTTTATTGAAGTCCGTTTAGAAGGTCGCCATGCACGATTAGCGCGGCGGTGTACACCAGGTTTGCAAGCGCGCATTCCCCAGTGCATACCTGTCCCATGAGAATACTCGATCTCGCGACGATAATGCAGACAGTAATACTCGTCCTCATCCTTGATGGTAGAGCGTAGTTCCATGTGTCCGTCTATATAATCGATATATTTGGACGCATTTAGGACGATTTTGTCATCAACAAGCGCGTATCGCCCAGAATCTACTGCCTGCCGGAACGCTTGATCCTCCACATATAGCTCAAGAACATCTGCATATCTGAATGAGGATGCATAGCGAACACGCACAACCCTTTTCATGCTTCCGCCATCATCTCTGCTTTTGGTTTTCGTTTTCGCCATGCAATCATCCCCTTACATTATAGATTCAGCACCCGTATATCCATCTTTGTGTTCTCGATGTAATGACGGTACATTATTTCCGCAGGCAGCAATCGCACCTGAATATCCTGCAACCCCAGATTGCTTAACATAGCAAGGGATGCAGTTCCTTTTTCAATTATTTCAGCAGAAGCAGTCGGCATGAGGAAGCAGTTCCGCACTGTGCCGATCTGGTGAGCCTCTACAAAAGGCTGATAGGCCAACTGGTACAAATACTGCTTGGTGATGGATTCGATACCGGGCTGACCACGCAGCTTTTTATTGTGTTCCAGTTGAATATTGTAGTATTTGGCATCAAAGATGATAAACTGATAGTCCCCATCAACATTAACGATGGAAATGAGGTCTGGGATAAGTGTATCCTCGGCCTGCTTAACAAACGGTTCACCGTTCGGTGCAGTACCAGACCACTGCGGTTTATCAATCAAGTCGATGAGTTTCTTATGCCGCATATCGCGGTATTGCTCGGCCAATGGTACGGGCAGTCGCAGTCCACCGATTGGCTTCTGCAACTGGTTGTCCATTACTTCCGCACAGACCTTTTCCCATACCAGATTGAAACTGTTCGTTCCGAACATACTGAAGCAGTCCAGATCGTCCAGTGCGCTGCTGTTGGCTATATAGGCATACAGTGTTTTCAGCAGAAGCTGTTTGCGGGTATTGAACTGGATATTGAGTTCTTTGACAATGCGCTCCAGGACATACTCCTTGTCACCAAAGTCCTCGATATGCTCATCGGAAATATCGACACCCATAATATCGAACAGATCCAACAGATCGGCATCTCGCAATTCCTCCGTGCAACGGGTGAGGATACACTCATGCAGGCGCTTGAAGAAATCGAAATCGTCATTCACACGCTTCATGGTCAACAATTCCGGGTAATACGGCCGGTTGTTGCTTAAGAGGGTGAATGTTTCGTTGATGGTCTTATCCCAAAGAATGTCGCCGGACCCGTTGGACTCGATGATGTCCTGCGTGTTGGTATAGGCACCATACTCGAAATAATCCTGGAGGAGGAACAGCATAACAGCCAACATATTAAATGCACTACTATCACTCGTATCGTTGTACATACGAATGATCTGTTCCTTGGAATTGTACTTTTCCAGAACCTTCAGCACTTGTTTCAGCTCTGCTTTGGGGGCCGTGGCATCAAGCAGATATTTCGGATAGCATTTCAGCACACGACCCTCAATTGTAATAACACCCACAAAAGTGAACACATACAGATATTCGTTTTCGCCGACCTCAACATCAGCGATTTCGATATCCTCATCCAACAGATCGGTGAGGTCCTTCTGTGTGTCATTTGCTTTTACGGCCTTCAGAACACCATATTCTTTCAGACGCTTCAGAATGCGGACAGTCTTTTCCTCGGAGCAACGAAACTCTTTAACCAGGTCCTCCTGGGTATAGCGTTTTTGTTCTCGTAAAAATACTGAAATCATTCTCCATCATCCTCTGGAACATTATCAATAAACTGGCTGCTGATTCCTTCGCAGAAAATGTAAACACCCTTGGTGTCGAATTCTCTGCAAATCTTGGAATACTGGTTCTTTGCCTTCTCATCGCAACCACCGAACAGTGTAATGCGCTTCTGTTTTGCGGCATCATCGAACAGGTACATAATGACCTTGTTCTTAAAGATACGAGTGAAGACGGCAGGGTCAATCATTTCGCCCTCCGGCAGATTCTTCTTGGAAATGAAATACGGACCCATCAGCTTATCCTCGTTCACCTTGTAAGTGAGCAGTTCATTGTTGATGGCCTTGCGAAGCGCGTTCCATTCCACAATGCGGCGATAGTCACCTTGGCCGAGGATGACCTTTTTGCCAACGATTCCGGCTTCGCTATCATCGATACCCAAATAGGTAAAATCCCATCTGCGCTTAAAAGCAGTATCCATCGGGAATACGCCCTGGTCAGCACTGTTCATGGTAGCCCAGATGAACATATTGTCTGGGATGCGGATTTCAGCGTAATCGTCGGGATTGCCGCCGAGTTCTCCTGCCAGATACTTTTTGATGTCCTCGGATGCCTGGATCGGATATTCGCTGACCTCGTCATCACCACGGTCAAGCAACTGGAATACGTCACCGAACACGGCAGCAACATTGGCACGATTGATTTCCTCGATCACAAGCAGGAAAGGCTTGGGGGCATCAGTTCTGCTGTTCTGGAGGGCTTTCACATAGGTGCGCATGAACGGACCGGGTACATAGGAATAAGTAATGGTGTCCTTGCCATCGCTGTCCTTGCAGGGCACCGGCTTGTATGTACCGACAAAATTAGCGTAGGAGTAGTCGGGGTGGAAGGTCACACGCTCATACTCACCGCCATCTGCAAGAAGCAGATCCTTTTCGTGGTTCAGAGTAAAACTCTTACCAGTGCCAGGAGCGCCGAAGAGAATGCGGTTACGGGGATAATCACTTTGGTAGCCGGTATTGTAGCAGATATCCTGGGAAGGCTCGGCTTTGGCAGCAGTGGCTTCTTCCGAATAATAATCCCAGAAAATCTTATTGAACATTACATTGGAAATACCGCATTTGTTTGCGTAAAAGCGAATCTGCCCCATGCGAACAAACGGATATTTTTCCTTTTCTTCACCGATTGCACCCAACACGGTTCTCTGGGCATAATCGCTATAGTTTGTAGCAAAGAGTTCAGGATAGAGCATCTGGTAATATTTCAAGAACCAGACTCTCTCGATATCACCTTCAGTTACTTCGTGCAGGATTTGGTGCAACTTCTTGTAATCGTCGATAGTTGCCAAGGGACCGTATTCTTTGATCGCATTGGCACCGGCAACAAGATGGTCTCTTAATTTTGCACCAACCTCAACGGCCTCCTCCTCGGTCAACTGACGGGGTTTTTGGTGCGATCCCGTCATCCACGCACCCTGGGTGGAGTAGTAGAGTCCGTACTTGTACGCATTGCCGCCTTTGATGCTGCCGAAGGTGTCCTTGATCTGAGGGCCAAATTCCAATATGCGACACACATTTTCTGCGTTGGCTGCATTAAGGAATATTGTATTCAGCATCTCAACCCCAGACAGGGATGCCAAAAAATCTGGGGAAAATTTGGTCTGAAAATCTGCTAAAAGCTGATTTGCTTCCTCATCAAGCGCAGGATATTCGGCTGCCTTTTCTCGGAACCATTCTGGCGAGAACATATTGCTCGTATCATTGCGCTCAAGCAGAAAGCGTTTGTAGAGATCAAGCCCTGCGGACAAGGAGCCATTACCACGGCTACGGTTGAACTCTTCGTATGTATCGTTAGATTTGATGGCAGAAACAGCCCTTTCAAAAGACTCCGCATCTGTAATTTCAAAAACAGAGGCAAACGGGGCTATGGCATCTGCGAACTGAGTAGCAACCGCTTTCAGCGCACCGATGTACTGGTTACGGGTGTTTTCGGAATACAGTTCGCCGTTTGCCTTTACTTGTACAGCCAACCAACTCTTAAACAACAGTTCTAAGTTGCTTGGTTCTGCCGAAGTAGGTGTGTCGGAAAAATCAGCCGTAGACAGGAATGATTTTATTGGAGCGTCATCCTCCTCGACACCCAGTGCAGTCAGAATTTCAGAAGGAATTCTTGCTGCATCATAATACTGTCCCCACATCGGACTGGAAATAACATCCCGTACACCGTTTTCATCTGGAGCATCATACAACGCTTCAAACCCATCAAAGGACATATCCATTTCTGCAATGATCTTTATGCAATCGTATGCGGCAGTGTAGTTCCTTTGTGCAATCAACAGTCCAAATTTAGAGTCTCTGGTAAATAATCCGGTTTTTTCGAGAATATGGAAATTACGCTTAAAGTTAGTCAAGCCCTCCAAATTCATTTCCACATTGTCGCCGGCAGCACAATATTCGGAGAACACTGAAGACACCAATTCTATAGGGGGATTGTAGTCCTGGTTGATACGACTATCATTTACCATACAGAAAATTGCGGGGTATGGAATGGCGATATCGCTGAACTTTTTCTTTCTAATTTCCACTTCGCCAACCACAATTTTACAAATCAAGCGAAGAGGATTTAGACGGATACCATTCTGGATTTCCCGCAGAGTATCCGCTTTGATGTTCCCCTGCACAGACTGGCCTCCATTTGCGGAAATACCAGATCCAGCGCCGTTGGGATACTGAAACAGCGATAATTGTGCTCTACAAAAAGCTGCTGCATTGGGATTTTGGCAGCACAAGAACTTTTTAGCCGCATCGGAAACAAATACGCACCATCTTCCGTCTCGTTGCTCCAGATGGTAAATACCGAGATATGTGCCGTAGGCGCCAAATTCATCGCGGAAGTTTGAAGAATCCCTCTGCGCCTGTGCGGCATCTCTACCACTCATGGCAGAGAATTTATTCATAAGAACATCCCGATTATACTCCTCGCCATCAAGGGTATAGAAAATACGAGCGATTTGAACCAAATAGCCGTACCAATCGTCGCGGGTACTTTCAATTTTATTTGTGAAAAACTTTTTCACAACAGGCTCTTTGGGTAGTGCCATGTTAGATACCTCCTATGCGAATGATTATTCTAAATAAGTCAAGCCCAACCGGTGTACCAACTCTGTGTAATTTGGTGCATCGGTCTCTCCAAAACCATGCCGGAGTAAGTTAGATGCGATTACTCCTGCAAAAAGAGGGGGAACAGCATTTCCCACCTGCCGTATCGGGTGACGGCTTGTTCCTGTAAACTCCCAAAAATCCGGGAAGGTTTGAATTCGGGCAGACTCTCTGGGTGTTACTTCTCTTGGCAAAAAAGGATGAACATGGCCCTTTCCGCCCCCTTTATCAGATCCAACAACGATTGTGTAACTCGGCTTGTTCGGGTCCAAGCGGTTAATCCGCGTTTTTGAATCTCTTTCACCATACGCCATGTTATTATATCTTTCGATAACAGCCGGACCATGCGCCCGACCAACATGATTCGCCAAGGTATCGGAAGGTGCATCGGGTAAGCCCCTGAAAGCTGTGGCTACAGTAACAGGCGGTAGCAGACCCGGAACCGGTGCGTCTGGCTGTGTATAATGTGTTTCAGCAGGGAGTGGAATGGCTTCGTGGCAACGCACACCGTAGATTATGACACGCTGCCTATACTGCGGTATTCCGTATGCCGCTGTATTAAACAGAGCGTAGGAAAGATTATAGCATCTTTCGCCAGACTCATTTGTTTCAAGAGCAGCTTTCAGCATATCAAACACACGTCCATCATCGACAGTCAGAATACCGGCGACATTCTCAAAAATAAAACTCCGAGGCTGTATTTCACGAATCACTCTAATGTAGTCCCACAAAAGAGTTCCGCGAGGATCATTGATGCCTTGGCGCTTTCCAAACACAGAAAACGCTTGACATGGAGGACCTCCATAGACCAAGTCAACCTGATCTTTGGTGAGTCCTGCATCCTTCAGAATTTCTTCCGTAGAATATTCTTTGATGTTGCGTTGGGCGATTGTCGCCTGTCGCAAAAAACTTCCATGCTGACGCGATTTGTTCAGATTGAGCGTTTTGCAGCTAAAATCATCGATATCAGTACAAAGACGGGTCACGAAGCCCGCAGCTTCGATTCCAAGATCAAGTCCACCTGCACCAGAAAAAAGTGAGATAGCGTAGTGAGTATTCATGTGTTCCTCCATTTTTCGCGTTGTTTCCAACGCTTTATTCCATTGCGCTCTTACCGCTTTTTACCCATTCTTCCAGTTCAGAGCGTTTGAACTTCCACTGTTTGCCGATCTTGTGGGCGGGTACATTTTTATCCTTTATCCATTTACGCAATGTAACAGGCTTGATGTTAAGAAACAACGCTGCATCTTCAATACTGATATAGTTCTCATTAATTAAATTAGACATATTTGCACACCTCGTCTTCGTATGTTTGCGCAGTTTCGCTCTTATATTATACCAGATATTTGTGTCTTTTTCAAGTCGTTTGGACATCTTTCTTGCTTTTTCCGCTATTTCGTGATATTTGCGATACCGTAGGGTGTGCTTCAATCCACTCTAATTCTACTGCAAACACAGTCCAATAAAACGGACACATCCGTGACACGCCATAAAAATTTCAAAAATATTTTTTCTCTGGTGGACATATCGTGTCCGGCAAAACGAGGCGAATTTGACCCTCGCAACATCATTGCACCCTCTCCAATGAGCCATAGTGCTTGTCTGGAGAGGGCTTTTTGTGTTTTTACCCCTAAATTCAGCGGACACGCCGTGTCCGGGTCAAATGGCGTCCTTTCTTCTATAATTAAAGCACAGTCAGACGGAACCCCCGTAGGCTGAACAATTTAATTATTCAAAGCCTGATTTGCAATAAGGGCCGAGGATACAAATATTGTCTTCCCACTGCATCGTTGGTGGGTCGCAATATCGGTACCCTGTTCTTGTTGCGCCCATATTAGGCTCCAAGGGTCTGTGTATCGAATTGCACAGACCTTTTTGTGTCCTTCCGCCCTCCGCTGACCAGGCGGAAAGGACAAACTATGAAAAACAGTGAAAATCAGAAGTCAACCCGTGAGTACAAAGTCTACATCCACCGCCTTAAGACCTGGGTGGAAGTGACCGAAGAGCAGTATTACGCCTATTACCGCGACATTTGGGCTACCCGCAAACGCGCCCAGGCACACGGTCAGTGTATGTGTCCCAAGTCCAAGACCTGGATGTGCGATGGTGACTGCCTTGCCTGTGAATTCCGAGCCGCCGGAGATAACCTCTCTCTGGATTACACCATTGAGGACGGCGAGGGTAACCAGAAGAGTTGGGCGGATGACCTGCAGGATGGCACCCCGGACGCTCAGTCCATCATGGAGGATCGTGAACTGCTCTGCGCCCTGTATCAGAAGTTGCAGGAACTCGACCCCGAAGGTCGCCGTATCTGTGAACTGATTATGGAAGGTAAATCCGAGAGAGATATTGCTTCCATCATGGGCTATAACAACCAGAGTGCTGTGAATTACAGAAAGCAGAAGGCCTTTGACAGACTGCGCATTCTGCTTGGGGACTACATCTAAACACCTGCTCCAGTCATCATTTCGGTGACTGGAGATTTTTTTGAAATTATTTCTGTGTTTCTCTGTTCAAACGCATACCTCACCTCCAGTGGGTAGTGGAAAGAGCAAAAACGACACCGCTCCTTCCAAGGAGGTGAACAGAATGTACGAAGCCCACAAGAAACACGGCACCGGCACCGACCAGGAACTCATCGATGTTCTTACGGCCATCAGCGTGGTGTCAAAGCGACTGGCAATGAAGCTGGCGCTGATTCAAAGTCAATCTACGGAAGGAGGAAAACAGGATGAGCAAAATGAGCGATATGGCTGCGACCATCGAAGAGCTGCGCACTGCTGCTGCCGCTATTAACGATGTCGCCAATTGGCTTGCAGAGATGTTCAGCGGTGCAGGAGATGCAGAATCGGCTGCTCCCGCCGAACCCGCACAGACCCTGGAACAGGTCAGAGCCGTTCTTGCAGACAAGTCCCGCCAGGGTCATACCGCAGAGATCCGCTCCCTGCTCCAGAAGTATGGTGCCGCCAAGCTGTCCCAGATCGACCCCGCCCACTACAAGGCATTGCTTGCCGATGCGGAGGTGCTGACCGATGGCAAATAAACACGCTGTTCTGTCTGCATCCTCTTCTGAACGGTGGCTCAACTGTACGCCCTCCGCTCGGCTCTGCGAGAACTACGAGGACAAAGGCAGCGATTATGCCGCCGAGGGCACCGATGCCCACACCCTTTGCGAGTTTCGTTTGAAGCAGGCTCTGGGGATGCCTACAGAAGACCCCATCGAAAACCTCTCCTGGTACAACGAGGAGATGGAAGAATGCGCTGCCGGATATGCCGCCTATGTGGTGGAACTCATGGAAACTGCGAAGCAGACCTGCACCGATCCTGTGGTCATGATTGAACAGCGAGTGAACTTCTCCCGTTGGGTTCAGGACGGATTCGGAACTGCCGACTGCATCGTTATCGCTGACGGTGTGATGAACATCTGCGATTACAAGCACGGCAAAGGCGTCGAGGTTTCCGCCGTGGCAAATCCCCAGATGATGCTGTATGCCCTGGGTGCCCTGGAAATCTTCGATGACATCTACGACATCGATACCGTCCGCATGACCATCTTCCAACCTCGGAAGTCCAATGTCAGCGTATATGAGATGGAAAAGGCCGATCTGCTCGAATGGGCAGATACTGATCTGACCCAGAAAGCGAAACTGGCCTATGAAGGTCAGGGTGATTTCCACTGCGGTGAGTGGTGCCGTTTTTGTAAGGCAAAGGCCGAATGCAGAGAGCGCGCCGCCGCCAATCTGGAACTGGCTCGGTACGATTTCAAGACCCCTGCGCTCCTCGATGATGAGGAAATTGCAGACATTCTCGGCAAGGTCGATGCGCTGACTGCCTGGGCATCCGATGTAAAGGAATACGCCCTTCAGCAGGCTATCAGCGGAAAGGAATGGACCGGGTGGAAACTGGTCGAAGGCCGTTCCAACCGCAAGTACACCAGTGAAGCCGTTGTTGCCGCCACCGTGGAGAATGCAGGCTTCGACCCCTATGAGCGCAAAGTTCTCGGCGTCACTGCCATGCAGAAGATGCTCGGCAAATCCCGCTTTGATGAACTTCTCGCTCCCTACATTGAAAAGCCGCAAGGCAAACCGACGCTCGTGCCGGAGAGCGACAAACGTCCGGCAATGAACACAGCCAAAAATGATTTTATGGAGGAATTTTAATATGTCTAACAACGCAAACAGAGTCAACAACCCTATGAAGGTCATCACTGGTCCCGATACCCGTTGGTCTTATGCCAATGTCTGGGAACCCAAGTCTATTAACGGCGGCACTCCCAAGTACAGTGTCAGCCTCATCATTCCCAAGTCCGACACCAAGACTGTCGCAAAGATCAAGGCGGCAATCGAAGCTGCCTACCAGGAGGGTCAGTCCAAGTTGAAGGGCAACAGCAAGAGCGTACCCCCTCTGGCTGCCATCAAGACCCCTCTGCGCGACGGCGATATCGAGAGACCCGATGATCCTGCCTATGCCAACGCCTACTTCATCAATGCCAACTCCGCTACCGCACCCGGCATCGTGGATGCTGACCGCAATCCTGTGCTGACCCGCTCCGAGGTCTACTCCGGCGTGTATGGCCGTGCAAGCATCAACCTGTATGCCTTCAACTCCAACGGCAACAAGGGTATCGCTTGCGGTCTGAACAACCTGCAGCTCATCCGTGCCGGTGAACCTCTGGGTGGTAAGGCAAGCGCCGAGTCCGACTTCGCAACCGATGCGGATGACGATTTCCTGGCTTAATGGAGGTGCGACCATGACTGAATTTCAGGAACTGATGCTTTATACCTGCTTCGGAGCTATGACCGGCGTGTTTATCGCTGAACTCATCTTCCTCATCGCATCTGCGGTGAGTTGGGTGAAGGGTAAGATCCGTAAGCGCAAGGAAACCAAGAAAATCAAGGAATCCGCCACAAAGGTGGACTAACGCACCAACGGGGCGGCGGGGATTAGTCTCTGCCGCCCTTATTCCCGTTGAAAGGACAATGATATGAAAATTCTCTCAATTGATATCGAGACCTACAGTGATCAGCCCCTTGCAAAAACTGGTGTGTACCGCTATGTAGAGTCACCTTTATTTGAAATATTGCTGTTTTCCTACAGCGCGGACGGCGGTCCTGTGCAACTGGTCGACCTTGCCTGCGGAGAACAGATCCCCGCCGACATCGTTGCCGCTTTGGAGGACGATTCTGTAACCAAGTGGGCCTTCAACGCCAACTTTGAACGCATCTGCCTGTCTCGGCACTTGGGTTATCCCACTGGCGATTATTTGGAGCCGGATTCATGGAAGTGTTCTATGGTGTGGGCAGCAACGATGGGACTGCCGCTTTCTCTGGAAGGTGTCGGTTCAGTGCTTGGACTTGAAAAGCAGAAATTGACCGAAGGCAAAGACCTCATCAAATATTTCTGTCAGCCCTGCGCACCTACCAAGTCCAACGGTCAGCGCACCCGCAACCTTCCGGCTCATGCCCCGGACAAGTGGTTGGCTTTCAAAAAATACAACATCCGTGATGTAGAAACCGAGATGTCCATCCAGGCGAGACTTGCCAAGTACCCTGTGCCGGACAGCGTTTGGGACGAATACCACATCGACCAGGAAATCAACGACCGTGGCGTTGCCCTGGACATGGAACTGGTGCAGCAGGCCATTCAGATGGATGGCAGATCCCGCTCTGAACTGACCCAGGCAATGAAGGAACTGACGGCTCTGGAAAATCCCAACTCTGTGCAGCAGATGAAGCAGTGGCTTTCGGACAACGGCATGGAGACCGACACCCTTGGCAAAAAGGCTGTGGCTGAAATGTTGAAGACGGCACCGCCAGAATTGCAGAAAGTTCTGACCCTCCGTCAGCAGCTTGCCAAGTCCTCGGTGAAGAAGTACCAGGCAATGGAGACTGCTGTCTGTGCTGATGGTCGCGCCAGAGGGATGTTCCAGTTTTATGGTGCCAACCGCACTGGTCGATGGGCGGGTCGCATCATCCAGATGCAGAATCCCGCCCGATCTTGACTGTGGGGCTGCGGTTCATAGCAACCTCCAGCATAATCTCCACCAGCTCATCAAGCTGCATCCGGTCATACTGCTGACAGAGAATGTCGTATTCGATTTGCTCTCTGATCTCCGCTTTTTTCTCAAATCCGTCCGTCATTCCGCCCGCCGCAGGCAGAAAGAATGAATGAGTGCTTGATAGATCAGTATTTGATTTTTGAGTATTAGATTTCTTAGTATTTAATTGCGCGGGATTATCCGTATCCGGTGCCTCCGTATCCGGGTTATCCAGATACGGGTTTTCCGTATCTGGTAAAGTCGTATCCGGTGGAGAGGGCTTTCGGGGCTTCTCGAAGATGGTGTACTCCGTGTCGGAAATGCGCCCGTCCTTGCCGCGAAGCTGACGGCGGATGATGTAGCCCGCCAGCTCCAGCTCCTTGAGCGTTTTCCCGATGGCGTCCACGCCCTCCTTGCAGATCGCAGCCAGCCCCCGCGTGGTGTAATTCCACTCGTCGGGGAGGGAGAGCATCATGGAGAGCAGCCCCTTGGCTTTCAGGGAAAGATTGCTGTCTTTCAGGTGATGGTTGCACATCACCGTGTAATCCCGCGTCCGTTCAACGCGAAATACAGCCATATTGCTTCAATCCTTTCCGCAGGGCAGTCAACCTGTTTGGCCGTCCTCCTCGGCAAACCGCGTATCCAGCCGCTTTACGCTCCAGTTCTGCTTGAACTGTCCCAGCGGGCCGGTGCCGAACTGCGCCAGCGCACGGCGATCCAGCTCCAGCAGCTTTTTCCACAGCTCCGGGTGATGCTTTCGCAGCTTCCGCAGCTCGTCGATACGCTGGAACGGGCAGCACCAGCAGGACACACGGTGGTAAATCTCATACAGCCCGCCGAAATCAAAGCCACGGTCGTAACAGGCTTGGAGCGCCTGCGCCTCCGTGATGCCCCATTCCACGAGGGGATACCGCTCGTCCTTGCAGCGCCACGCTTCATCGGCGGCGATACCGACATAGTGGATCGCGCCCAGCTCGCCTTTGAGCCGGTTGACCTCCTTGGTGATGAGGTGCGTTTTGAGCTGCCCGGTACACCAGCGGACGCGGATTCCCGGCCAGCCGTTGCCGTAGGGCGGGATGCCCAGCTTTGCACGGTTTTCCAGACTGCGGGGCTTCTGCTTGGGTTCGTCGAACATCAGGTATTCAAAGCCCTTGGGATGCCGCAGCGTAGTGATATGGATGCCGCGCTCCCGGAAAAGATGCTCGTCCAGTTTGGCAAGGTGTTCATACATTTCCGGGAACTCCATGCCGGTGTCCGCTGACAGCACCATGTCGATGGGCATATCCCGTTCGATCATCAAAAGCAGCATGGCGGTACTGTCCTTGCCACCGGACAGGCTGACGGCGTGAAACTGCTTGCCGTTTGCGTTCTGAATGGTTTCCCGCATGGGGAAGCCGCTCCGTTTTCACTCCTTTCCCACATCACAACTCATAGATGGGCTGCTCGTGTTCGTAGTAGGGATCGCACAGGGCGGCAAGCTCGGCCACCAAGTCCTCCAAATCCAGAGAAATCTCGCTGTCTGCCCAATCGCTGCCCTTGTAGACGCGGTACTCGGTGACGTATTCGCCTTCTCCGGCGTTCACGCTGAATTTGGCAACGACGGCAAAGCCCATATCCTCCAGCAGCCACAGCTCCATCGACCGGGCGGCAAACACCGCGCCGATATAGCTGTCGCCCACGTCCTCATAGAGAAGCGTCGCTCGCTGCTTGAACAGCTCCGCGCTTCGATAGTCCAAGCTCAGCGCATTTTTGCCGTCTGCGCGGTAGGCATAGACCGTTTCAGCCTTGTTCCAAACGGCTTGCAGCAGGGCGTGATAGTCAATGTTTTCCAGAAACTCGTCAATCTCCGTTTCCGTGTAGCCGACCTCCGTACCCTTGCGGAACAGCGTGGTCAGCGCTTTTTCCAGCTCTGTTACTCTGCTCATGGTAATTCCTCCAATCATTTTAGTGCCGCCGCTTTTTCCGGTCAGGGAGGATATGCCCCTCAATGACGGCGGCGTGTTTGCGGATTTTGATTTCTCCGCGTTTCTCGGATGCCTGCGCCTTGGCGTATCCCACGTCAGAGAGGAACAGTCGCAGCCGTTCGCCCTTTTCGCCTACGGGGGATTTCCACGATAGGACATCAAAAATAATCATGTGGCGGGTTTCGTCCATAAAGCGCTCCAGCGCAAGGATGCTGTGCCCGCCGACAAAATCATCAGCGTTCATATTCGGCACCTCGCGCTCTGATCTGAAAGGCGGCAAGCCCGTAGCGGGCGATCAGAGTGGCGTTGACGATCAGGCGCAGCGCCTCCGGGTCAATGACCTCCGGTTCCGCTAAGTCCGCCATCGTGACCGCCTCCGTCTTGTCGCAGAGATCGCGCGCTGCCATGAACAGTGCGTAGTTGTGCGGCGAGGTGTTTTTCAACACCGCATAGCCGAACTCGATCCCGTCCTTGCAGAAGCAGTTTACTGTGCGGCGGTAAATGTCGTCATTAGAGGTCAGCAGGTACATGGCCGCATAGTAGGCGTTGGTGTCTCTGCGGCGGCGATAGCCCTGCACGGCGCACTGATACTGCATCCTGCGCTCATGCTGCTCGTTGCTCCAAAGGCTTCCGGGATAGTGCTTGATCAGCAGGTTCAGGCGCGAGGACAGGCGGCGGTCGTGGGGAAATGTCTCTAAGACTGCCTCGCGGTAGCCGACCACACCGGCCTCGATGCGCTCGGCCAGCCACGGGCAGCGCAGGGCGGTACAGCCCAGCTTTTTCACATACTCGGTACAGAGCTGGCAGCTCACATCCTTGGGGGTATATTTGAATGTGTTGATATACATGACGTCCTCCTTTTTGCATGAAAATAGCGGACAAACAAACTGCTTGTCCGCTCAACGGCTCTGGTCGCGCTGGCGCTTTTTCTGCCATGCGTCCAGTAATTTGAAGATGGTGTTCTCAATCTGGAACGGGGTATAGGAACGCGGGAAGTATTTGCGGAGCTTTTCACCGGAAAGGGTGATGTCGTTTTTCTCCGGTTTCTTCTGCTCCATCATAATGGAGAGCATGGTGTCCTCGTTCAGCTCGCCGCTCTGACTGAGCTTTTTCATCCGCTGCGCCTGCGAGAGCGAGGGGGTGGTCTGTTCGCTGTCGATGGTTTCCAGAAGCAGCCCCTGCTCCTTGGGTGTCAGCGCCGCAAGCTGATAGGCGGGACTGAGGGCGATTTTCTTCTCGTCCACCATCTGCTGAAGCTCCGGGACTAACTGCGTCAAGGCGATGTAGTTGCGGATGGTATCTCCGCTCACACCGGCATCCTGACCAACTTCATCATCGCTGCGGAACTTCGCCGAAATTTTCGGCGAAGTCAGATCCGTTCGTGCGCCCTGTCGCTTGATGGCCTCCATCTTCATCTTGTAGGCTTTGGCGCGTTCGGAGGGGAGAATGTTCTCACGCTGAAGGTTGCTGTCCACCATGATGATGGTGGCAGCGTCCCGGTCAATGTCGCGGACAATGACGGGCATGGTGGCCAGCCCAGCCAGTTCGCAGGCGTGTTTGCGGCGGTGGCCTGCAATCAGCTCATAACCGCCGTCCTCCCGTGGCCGCGCCAGCGCGGGGACGAGGACGCCGTATTCCTTAACGCTTTCGGCAGTTTCCTGCATGGACGCATCCTCCCGCACCTGAAAGGGATGATCCGGGAACGGATGCAGCTCGGAGAGTGGAATCTGAACGACCACTTCCTGCTGTGGTTTCGGCTTTTTGGATGGCACGGGCTTTTTGCCCGGTTCTTTCTGCGCTGTTTTTTCAGTCATCGTGCTCCTCCTGTCGGCATCTGATTTTAGGTACAAAAAAAGGACATTTCTTCTTTTCAGAGGAAATGTCCTGATTTCTTGGACGGGCTGACAGCCCGCCCAAACAGTATTTAGTTTTTGTCGTTACTATAACACCCCCTACGATATAACTACTTCGCGGCTCGATTTTTCGGTTTGGAAAAGGATGAAAAACCTTGCCAGATAACCGAAAACCCTTGATATACGGGGCTTTTCCGGTTTGTCGTAATTATACCGTAAGGGCACACATTCGCCACCATGGCGATCTCCAGCGGCGTGGATGTGAAGACCCTGTCCAGCATGCTGGGGCACTACAGCGCGGGCTTCACTCTGGACACCTACACGCATATCACCAACGATATGCAGAGAGGCGCGGCTGAGAAGATCGGCGGCTTCATGGAATCCGCCACGGCAACGACCACGCCGGAACCTCCCGACCCGCCGGAGGAAAGCCGGCGCAAGGTGATTCCGTTCGAGAAGGTTGGGTAATAGTAGCCCCCGCCCCTGATATATATCAAATCAGGGGCGGGATGTTTCTCAAGATTTCCAAGATGCTATTAATTTTTCCGTATCGTCTTGATAAGCTCCACCGCCATAATCTGGACTTCCAGAATGGGCTAAAGAGAATGCTGCACACTTGTGCTGCAATTCTTCCGGAAACCGGAAAAATGTACCATTCTTCCTACAAGATTCAATCGCATTAAGGACTCGCTCAGTCGAGAAATAGTCAGTGTATCCTTTCTGGATTTCGTATTCTTTGCCAGTTCCAGTCCAAACATTTACAAAATGACCAAGGAACCACAAGACATTTTCGTCTTGGATCAGTGCGCTGTCCAAATAGCTCTTGGTGTATTCTGGATCGAATGAATCCAACAAATGATAGACCATACGCCATTCGGAGAAATCGAACAGACTACTGGTTTTTAAAACTTCCTTGACTCGGTCTACAAACATGGTTTCCACGGTGATCAGCTCGTCCAGAGTGATAACTTTCTTATAATTCCGCTCTTGGCCTTAACCCAATTCGAGCATATTAATGACAGTTGCGATGGACTGTAAGGCATCCATATCAGAGCAAGAAATTAGCGTGGATATAAATGGCACTCTCTCTTTAGTAGGGATTCGTTCTATCAAATCGAGCATCATATGTTCCGCATAAACACCCGTACTCATAGAAAGCCAGCTTTTGCGCACGGTCTTATTGAGACTTTTCATAGATTTGAATAGAGCGCTGATAATGATTTTAGCACGGTTGCCAGATAATTCAGTGATTCGAGCCCGGATATCTTCTAACAGCTCATAACTTGTGCCGTTTTCTTCCTGTTTAAGTAAGAAGTCTATGATCTCGCCCTCATCGAGGTTATAGATAACATTCCGAACATCAACCGTCTTGTACGCTATACTGTCCATATCCAATTGGAAGTAACGATCAAATCTGTCTGGATGGGCGATTTGGTTATTACGATTA
>OMAW01000268.1_pt1 | contig 30343 bp, 27 predicted proteins | sample 1644731 | NCBI WGS metagenome assembly OMAW01 (sample SAMEA103958133, study PRJEB25191) | human gut metagenome | biome: human-associated habitat [ENVO:00009003]; feature: intestine environment [ENVO:2100002]; material: feces | place: Germany | collected 2013/2015 | reverse complement strand
CATTTTCCTGAAAATTCTTCAAGCAATTGTAGTCGTGAAGAATAACATTTGTGTCTAGCACAAAATTTTTCTTAGTTCCCATGATTTCTTAGATTTAAATGTTGATATTTGCAATCTCATTCGCCAATCCCCCATTTATAGTCAGATTGACGGTTCTAAAGATAAACAAATTAGTGGGCAATAAAGATTGCCCGACGTTAAATATTATAAAACATGGACTATCAGAACACTTTAAAGTACTTATATGAGAGTGCACCAATGTTTCAACAAATAGGAGGCAAAGCATATAAGCCTGGTTTAGAGACCACACACCAATTGGACGAACATTTTGGACATCCTCATCAACAATTCAAAACAATACATATCGCCGGAACCAATGGAAAAGGATCCTGTTCACATACCATCGCAGCCGTATTGCAGTGCGCCGGTTACCGGGTAGGACTATTCACCTCCCCTCATTTAATCGACTTCCGCGAACGTATCCGTATCAACGGTGAGATGATACCGGAAGAGTATGTAGTCAATTTCATAGAAGAGCATCGCTCTTTCTTCGAGCCGCTGCACCCTTCATTCTTCGAACTGACCACCGCTATGGCATTCCGTTATTTTGCCGACCAGAAAGTAGATGTAGCAGTTATCGAAGTAGGCATGGGCGGAAGATTGGACTGTACGAATATCATCCATCCGGATTTGTGCGTTATCACCAACATAGGCCTCGACCACACCCAATATTTGGGTGACACGCTGACGAAGATTGCCAAAGAGAAAGCCGGAATTATCAAAGAAGGAGTTCCGGTCGTTATCGGCAGAGCCCAAGGGGCAGTGAAACGTGTATTTACCATGAAAGCTAAAGAAAAGAATGCGCCCATCGAATATGCCCGTGAAAATGCCCGGTACTGGGACATGGAAATAGTTCCTTATTCGAAATTGCAAGAAATAAGACCGATGATGGACAACACAATTCAGAGCATGCACGAAATGATCGAAACAATGGACGAACAATCAGAAGAAGAGGCAAATCAGATGCGGCAAGCATTACTCATGTTAGACCTGTCAGACAGTCTACATACGCTAGATCAGATACTCGACAAAAGAAAAGATGCTATCAAAATCCACAATGAGATGTTTCCTTTCGGACTTTTCACAGAGTTGAGCGGAGCTTACCAATTCGAAAATATGTCCACCATCCTAAAAGCCCTTGCGACACTGACCCGTCTGAACTACAACATCAGATCCCAGGACTATCGCGCAGGTCTTGCAAACGTATGTCAGCTCACCGGTCTGATGGGGCGTTGGCAGAAAGTACACAGCTATCCGGATATTATCTGTGACACGGGACATAATGTTGATGGAATCGAATATATCCATGTACAGCTCAATGCCATTCACAAAACTTTCGGTCAGGAGATCCACTTTGTATTCGGCATGGTCAATGACAAAGACATCCGAGGGGTTCTGCGAGCATTGCCGAAATATGCCACCTATTATTTTACCAAAGCAAGCGTTAAACGCGCGCTTCCGGAAAATGAACTACTGGCATTGGCAGAAGAAGCCGGATTGAAAGGTACCACCTACCCCACTGTTGTAGAAGCTGTACAGGCGGCAAAAAAGAACTGCCCCCCCAAAGATCTGATCTTTGTAGGAGGCAGCAGTTTCATTGTCGCAGATTTGTTAGCGAACCGCGATACACTCAATCTCTACTAACGCATCCTTTGGCAGAGCTTTTACGGCAACCGCCGAACGTGCCGGAAAGGCTCCGTCAAAATACGTGGCATACACACCGTTCATCCCCGCAAACAGGGACATATCCTGAAGAAATACAGTGGTTTTGACAATGTTTCCCATTGTCAATCCTGCTTCTTCAAGAATGTGTTTGATATTCTCCAACGACTGGCGTGCCTGCCCTTCTATGCCTTCCGCCATCTGTCCCGTAGCGGCATCAATAGGCAACTGACCGGACACAAATACCATACCATTGGCTTCTATCGCCTGACTATAAGGGCCGATAGCCCCCGGAGCTTTCTCACTACAAATTACTTTTTTCATATATATTTCTTTTTTCTGTTTACCGAATTTCAAAGATAAAAATAAATTTCGAGTAAGATTGACAAATCTGTTTCTTTTTATTATCTTAGCAGCTGATGAGCAAGCATAATTACGACATATTCATAAGTTACCGTAAAAGATGTTCGGGCGACAAGCCTGAAATGCTACAACTGATGCTGGAAGAATCCGGATTCCGCAAAAGGGTGAGTTTTGATAAAGACAATTTAAACGGTCGGTTTGATGTTGAGTTGATTCGTCGCATTGATGAGTGTAAAGACTTCATTATGTTTATGGTGCCGGAGACGTTTACAACGATCCGCCCGCTCAATGAAGAAGCGGTCGAGATAGGCAAAAAAGCAACATGGGACATGGAAGAAGTGGCTTTTTACGAACGGATGGCGTCCTTGACCTATGAAGAGTTTGAAACAGAAATTAAGCAGATCAGCCGTACCGGAGAAATCGATTTTGTCCGGATAGAATTAGGCCGTGCGTTACACCGCCGGAGTAGAAACCCCAAACAGATAAATATCATTCCGATTGCTCCGCAGGAAAGTGAAAGCTATGATTTCGCCACCCTACAACTACCACCGGACATTAGCGGATTAAAAGACTTTCAAGCTGTATTTTACAGTAACTCACGAGTAGCCCGATTCAAAGATATAAAGAGTGACCTCCTGAAACAAATGTTGTCAAAAACTTCTTATGTATCTGCTAAATGGCTTGTGATGACTTTCATTGCTCTATTATTAATAGTAGCAGGAAGCAAAACTTATACTTCCATCCAAAGAACGGCAGAACAAAAATTAGAATTCAAGGATTGTCGCACTTATGACGATTACAGTAGTTTCATAAAGAAACACCCGAACAGTTCTTTGAAATCTACATGCGACTCCATCCTGCACGAATTCAATGCACTCCGAAATGACGGACGCGCATCCGTAAACAACACCGGAAACAGGGATATAAAAGACAGAGAGAAAGAATGGGTAGACGTAAAATGGAATCCCACAATCACACTGCCCCAGCTCCGCTCCCTGGTGGACATGATGAATAATATGCTGCTGATTCCGGCCAAAAACAAAGAATTCATCATGGGGAAAACTATGGGAAAAGGATATGACTCACCGCAGCACACTGTTGTATTAAGTTCCGATTATTATATGTGTAAATACGAAGTAACACGTTCGTTGTGGTATGCCATTATGAATGACTCCATTGTTACGGAAGAAGGCATGCTGCCTATGACACATATAACGTGGAATGATGCAGAGGCCTTCACCAAGAAACTGAACAAGCTCACCGGTTTACCTTTTTCCCTCCCTACGGAGGCGCAATGGGAGTATGCAGCCGCCGGAGGCGAAAGCTATCCTTATGCCGGTTCAGACAACATTCGTGATGTAGCCTACTATGCCTCCAATGCCAATGAACGCCTGCATCCCGTTGGCGAGAAACGCGAAAACGGATTCGATTTATACGACATGTCAGGCAACGCCGCCGAATGGTGTACAGACTGGATGAGCCGGTATGAAAATACACGGGTCACAGATCCCCAAGGTCCGGCAGAGAATCCCGGACACCATAAAAAGATAGTGAGAGGAGGCAGCTACCTGGCCAATGAACGTGATATGGACATTCGCCATCGTAGCGTACAGACTTACGATACATCAGAACCACATATCGGATTTCGTGTGGTACTTAATCCTATTCAATAACACTATGAATGCAGAATAAAAATGAGCAGGAAAACTATTTTCAGAGTATTCATCCTCCTGTTTTTTTCCATCGGAGGGCAAATGAGTGTCAATGCACAGACAACGACACCCTTTGAAACGGTGTTCGACGCCTGTAAGAAAGCATGTGAAGCATTGGACGGCGGCTTTGCCAGTGGCGAACAACTGCTGGCAGTAAGCAAAACGCTGCGTGATGCAGCCCCTATCCCATTAACCGTCAAACAAACCCAGGGCGATGTCTTGAGCCTGAAAGGACATCTGGTATTTGACTACGAATTCATTCAAGCCTGCGTTGATAATGAAACAATCTATGAAATTGCGGACAAGTATGCAGCAGAAGCGAGGATGAGAGGTGATAAGGACTCCGCCAACAAAGTAAGATTAGATACCAAAATGGTGGCTGCCGGTCAGACCTGTACTTTCGAGATCCCGAGCTGTTCGGGAACCTCGCAGATAGGCTGTGTGGCAGAGGTGAATCGCTCTTTCAGTTGGAAAATAAAGACAATCGGTTATCAATCGAAAAGTGAACGGGAATACAAATGTAATGACAGTGTCCGGAAAGGTCTTCCTTTCCGTAAAGAAAAGGTTAACTCGGACGAACGGTATAAAATCATCGTCTCGATCACCAATAAAAGCAAGAGAGACGGGAGCTTTGCCTTGATCTTATTTTAATCCACTAAAATCTCTATTATATGCGACAATTCATTCTATCTCTATTAGCCTGTCTATGTCTGACAGCCTACTCACAGACTGCAAGCCAAGCCGACCTACTGGTTGAAGAAGCTCAAAAACTAGAAAGTAAACAAGATTACCCAACCGCCATTACCAAACTGAAACAAGCGGACGAATTATATGTCAAAACGGGAAAGACACAGAGTGCGGAACGTGCTACCTGCCTGCACATTCTCGGCCGCTGTTATCTGAATCTGGAACGTCCCGAAGGACTAACCTATACACAAATGGCAGCAGATATGCGCAAGACCATACTGGGCGAAACAAATATCAAATATATTTCCTCCCTGAACAACACAGGACTCTACTACCTGACTGTTGCAAAAGACTATCCTAAAGCAGCAGAAATTCACAGCAAGACATGGGAATTGTGCAGTCGTATTCAACCCCGTCCCGAACAGGCATTCATGTTTCATATCAATCTCGCCCGCTGCTACATAGCTTTAGGAGAAATGGACAAAGCAAGTGCCATCGTAGAAGAGGAAATAGCCATCAGTAAAAAGATGTATGGCGAAAAGTCCCTTTCAGTAGCCCGCCAACTCCAGCAGATAGGTTCGTTGTACTACCTGTCGGAACGTAAAGACGTAGGGGTAACTTATTATGAGCAGGCCTTCAACATCTTTCCTGACGATTCAAAAGAATACGAGCAACTTCTCGATTGGATATCGTCCATCTACCTGGAACTGAACAATCAGCCGAAAGTATTGGAATATATGAAATTGGCAGAAGCTCACAATAAAAAAGAATTGGAGAAGCCTTGCGACGAGCCCGTTTGTCTGACCGAGCGTGCACAGTATTTTGCCAGTATAGGTGACAACGACAAGGCAAGGGCACATTTTCTGGATGCTTTAAAGAAATGCGATGTGAATACCCATAAGGAGATCGTTTTTAAAGTACGCCACAACTATGCGCAATTTCTCTCCGGAATACAAGATCACGCATCTGCCGGCGAATACTACGAACTGGCAGCAGACATCCTTCGCAGCAATCCTGCCGAACAGGCTAAATTTGCATTGGAATCTTATCTGGGCGGACTCAATTATAGCATTGCTGCCAAGTATGAGGCCTCCAATCGTATGCTCAATCAGGCACTGTCGGTTTATGCACAGATGTTGCCGGACAGACTGGACAAATATGTAGACGCCTCCATTGCATTGTGCCGTAACTATGGATTCACCAAGGAATATGGAAAAGCCCTCGAAATACTTGCAAAAGCCGAAAAACAGCTTCCGACAGGTGATAAGTCAGATAAGATGGGGGAAATCCTCCGTTCCAGAGGCAGTATCTTATACCGACAGAAACAATATGCAGAAGCAGCAGCAAACTACCAACAAGCTGCAGACATTTACAAAGTTCTTCCCGGCAGTGATGTAAAATATCAGGATGCACTTAGCAGTCTGAATCGTTGCCACACCATGATGGGCAATGAGACAGCAGCCAGGCAGACAGAACAGGATGCCGAACGTCAACGAATGGCGGTTTTAAACAGATTATTGAAAGAGAATCTTGAACAACTGGATGCTTATCGCCTGCAATGGGGAGAAGACGGGTTGATGTATGTCTCCGCATTAGGGACTATCGCTGACATCTACTATACCCAAGGACAGACCGACAAGGCATTAACCTATATGGAACCTTTCCTCTCCGGCGAAACAACCGCACTGCGTAATCTTTTCCGTCTCTCGAAAGCCGATGAACGGCTGGCATTCTGGAAGGATATCCGTTCCTCACTGGACAGTATTCCTCTCCGTGCAGCCAATATCACCGTAACAGGTACACTTGAACAAAAACAACGTTTTGCCCGGTTAGGTTACGATGCATTATTGTTTTCGAAAGGTATTATGCTCAATTCGTCTATTGAACTGGAGTCTCTGATCCGCGCTTCGGGAGATAAATCCCTGCTCGACCAATACAACAAGGCTACCCTTATGGCGGAACAAATTTTATCCATGCAAAGTGAACTCCCGAATGCAACCAATCAGACGGAAGCACGAAAAAATATTATCCGCCAGAAAGAGGAGTATGAACAGTTGCAACTGGACTTGATGCGAAAATCTACTGATTTCGGCGACTATACCCGTTATCTTTCCGTCAAATGGCAAGACGTACAAAAACATCTGCATGGAAACTCCATCGCCATAGAATTTGCTCTCATAGATGATGAATTACTAGCTCCGGACAAACACCTGACCGCTTTCGTACTTCGTCCGGGCGACGTGTCTCCCACCGCAATTAAGTTAATGAGTCAGAAATTGCTATCGAAAGAGATGCAATCGCCTACGGCTTTCACCGCAACCGAAAACGGGGCACATTTCTGGAAAGCGCTGGATGAATATATCAGCAAAGCGGATACTATTTATTTTTCACCAGACGGGATACTTCATCAGCTACCCGTAGAATATCTTCCGTATGGAGCGGGTAACCTGCCGTTAGCATTCCAGAAAGCCGTCTATCGTTTATCGTCAACAAAAGAAATTGCACTCGATAGAGCTTCGCTGAACTACTCATCAGCCGCACTTTTCGGAGGATTAGACTACGAAATGGCTTCAACTAAAGTTCGCAATATTGTTTCTACAGATCATAACTCCGGGAAATTCCGTAACGGACAGAATGGGTATCATGAGTTACCATATACGCTCAATGAAGTAAATAACGTAAATTCCCTGTTGAAAGAAAAGAAGATTAAAACCAATCTATTCGTAGGTGAAAACGGAACGGAAAAGCAGTTCCGGGCACTCGACGGCAAAGCTGTTTCGTTGATTCACATAGCTACTCACGGAGATTATAAAGAATTGAAGCAACGTGAAGCCGATGATGCGATGAAGCATTGCTTCCTGATTATGTCCGGCGCCAATGCCACGGAAGAGAATAACGACGGACTGCTCCGTGCAGATGAAATCAGTACACTAAACCTCCGCGGTTGTCGTATGGTTGTTCTTTCTGCCTGCAACACCGGTCAAGGTACTCTTGGTGCGGATGGTCTTTTCGGTCTTCAACGAGGCTTCAAGAATGCAGGAGTACAAACCATCCTCATGACACTTTCAGCCGTTGACGACCAAGCCTCCATGCTTCTCATGACTAAATTCTATGAGAACATCATTTCAGGGTTATCCGAACGACAGGCTCTTATCAAAGCGCAACAGTACCTTCGTGAGAACGGATATGCAGACAGTAAATATTGGGCACCGTTTATCTTGTTGGATGCAGGCAGATCGCCTATTCCTCATCCTTCGAGATCTTGAACCCTAGTTTCATAATCAGTTTTAAGGTTTCCACCGAAGAATTTCTGTCGTACACCTTTTCTTCTTCAGGTAATTCTTCATACGGAACCAGACACGGATGCTGCTTCAACACATCATCCCGCTTTTTTCCATACGTCCAACCTTGCTCTATTCTGGTTTTCGACCAGACTTCATGAACATTCTTAGCCATCTCTTCTACCAGGTATTCCAACTCCTTCGGGAGTTGGATATGTCCTGTATCCACCGGATTGGGAATATACTCTTTCATTTTATGATTCATTATTTATATATTAGCGGAACAATTTCCAATCTATCTTTTTACCACAATGACTGCAATAAATTTGGTCCATAAAAATAGATGCACCACATTCACAGACTTTGGCATCGCCTTCATTCTTCAATTTTCTCATCAGCTCATTATGAAGAGCCGTATCGCCCCGTTTGATAATACTATACCCCAGCTTTTTCATTAGCTTGATCGTATCAAACGCCATACGTCGATCATATTCTTTTTCCGAATAAGGAAGCATGGAATAAGGCACCATGTCCGGAGTCTCTTTCTTCTCGTCATCCCTCTGCAGTCCATAAGTCCATCCCTCTTCCTGGCGCTGGTCGGCCCAGACTTCGTGCGCATTTTCAGCAATGGCTTCACGCAATTCAATCAAATCAGTGCTCAATTCAACATCTTCCAGATCAATGGGACGCGGATTATAATCCAGATCAGGCACTTTCACCCTCGCCAAATATGCTTTCGCATCATTCCATGCCGCAATAAAGTGATCCTTGGGATAGGCCGTACTTTCCTCTCCTGTTGCAGGATCATAAAGCGTCACTTCCTCTTCATTTACGTCAAGCACTACTGCTGCATGATAAGCAATTTCCTCCTCGCTATTTCCCGGCAACCGGCAACTGTTTACCACAACAATCGCATCATGTCCGGCCTTGAGGGCACGTATGACACTGTCAATACTGGAACCATAACTGCGCATCACAATCAATCCGCGTTGTTCGAGCAGGCGACCTACACTATGCAAAGGAGTTCCCCTCTCCCTCAACCAACTATTATTCCTGGCCTCCTCCGAGAGTTCGTCCGAATTATATTCAATCTTTCTACGTTTCAAAATAAACTGCTCACACTGGAAATCACAAAGATTACCTTCCGATTTAGCTGCCATCTGCGCCATTGGCAGGAAGTCCGTTTCTTCATCATCAGCTCCCATCATGGCATCCAACTGTTGGGACAAGATAAATTCCTCTTGCAAACTTTCATCAGTCGCCAGATATTCAAGTACCAAAGCTGTTTCTTCAGCATTCGTCTTACCTTCTTCAAAAGCAGCCAACAATTCTTCGGTTATCATATTTTTATCTTTTGTTTTCATACTTCTTCTTATCATTCATAGCTAAGTGAGCCAATGCTGCCAGCGCACGCTTTTTAATATTGTACAGATTAGCAACAGTTATTCCCATAGATAATGCTAAAAATTCAGGTTCGACCTCTTTGAGTACTAATTCCCTGATGACCATCACATACCGCTTATTCGACATCAGATCGAACAAACGTTCCAAATCAATCTTTGCGGCTATTTTCGATTCAGAGTCGTCTATTTCTTCTTCATGATTCTGCTCATAAAGAGGCTCTTTACTCTCGTCTTCTATCATCTGTTCACGTTTTTTCTGTTCCCGGAAAAAACGGATTGCCACAATCTTAATCCATGTTCCAATGGTGCTACGCCCCTCAAAATTACGAAGAACGGCAGCATCATTCTTCATTAGATGATAGTAGAGTTCGCTGATACATTCATCGTAATCAACCTGGTAATCAAATATCAGCTTAATTACATTGATAAACAACGGACGATATTTTATGTTGAAAAACCAATCGGTGATTTTTTCATCCCGATTGATTAATCCGTCGACTATTTCCTGTTCTGTCATATAGTTAGTTCTTTTTCAATCTAAAACTTAGCTCAACCACACACTGGTCATAAGGGATGGTTTCCGGATATTTACTTCTTAAAATATCATTATCGACGATGCATTTATGCTTCTTCTGCTGAAAGTCTTTATCTCCGTCACACGTTACAAATCCTTGCAGTTCCATACATGCGTTCCAACGCAAATGTTCGCACTTACTCAAATTATTAAATAATGTACTGGAAACAATGCCACAAACCTTAGAATAGTTCAATGTATGGGCATCACGCTGCGTCAGCTCAACCATCTCTTTCAATCTTTCCTTATTATCTTTGCCATCCTCTCCCATGACCCCGGCTAAAAACTTTTTGGTATCGATATGCCATACATTAGCCCTATCCTGCTCTTCCTGATAAGCCAATTTAATTTGTGCATCCAAGCAATGTTTGTCCCGCAATGTCTCTCTACGCACATTCCATTCTTCTTCCGCTGTTTGCTTCAGGCTTTCCTTCGCTTTCTTCTTCTCTTCAATTTCCTTCTCATTCGTTTCAGGCATTGCGTCAATCATAATTTTCTGATATGCATAATAAAATTCCTTTGCCAATACTTCAAGCACATCTGTCGATACCACATCGTATGAGAATATTTCTTCCTGCGCTCCAAAAGTTATGATTACATCCCGGGTATTGCCATAAATATTAAAATACTCTTTTATTTGCTTCAACTGAATGGTGTTGCAACTTCCATTGACCCGCAGATAAATCCTAAAATCATTGAAACAATCCTTCCTATATCGATAGGCATATTCGTAAAGATCAATCGCCAATGCCATCCCTTCATTATCATTTCCTATAGCAATTACAACATAGTTTAGATCATGAATGATTTCAGAGAGTTTTTCCCAGAAACGATCGGAATGGATGGACATTTTTTCACACCATTCCAACTCATTTTTCTTCTCCTTCAAGGCAGGTGCTTTCATTAAAAAATCACCTTTCAATTCATCCATATGTTCATCAAACACATATATTTTTTGAGGATTCCTATTGCCATTTGCATCGATTAATGCCCCAAACTCATATAGAAAACGAAATGCGTCACGTCCGGTTTCTCCAAAGCCAATAATCATCGAAGTAAAAGGTTTCTTTACACAAGCCTTCGATGTATCGACATCTACAAAATTCACGGGGTGATTCCTCACATTCTTTTTTAATTGCAATACAGCAAGATTAGACGAGTCGATGATATGAATCTGATGTTTCAACCCATCACATATTTCCAACTTCTGGTTCTGGTTGTTCTTACGCGCATGGCAATAAATCTGAACCTGATTATGGACTCTATCTTCTTTACATTTCGCTATTTCCTTAAAAACAGACACCGCCTCCAGATTCAGTTCTTCATTGGGAGACAAAAAATAGAAAGTTGCCTGCGGGTACTTCTTGATTAGGTTTCCCAATCTCCTCAACCCGAGATATTTGTATAAATCAAATTCCGATTTGACTTTATCTATAACCCGGCCTGTGATTCCAAATTTAGAGTTAACCAGTATGCCGTCAAGCTCTTCTATCTTTTCTATGAATTTTTCAGTTCCGTCATGAGACGAATTAAAGAAATGACTGAATGTGAACCGGCCATGAGAACTGCTTTCATTAGCAGAAAGCAACCTCACAAAAATGAACTTACAATTCTCCCATCCTTCTTCATTCTTCTCCTTTAGCTCTGCCGCTTTTTTTCTTATACTGTTAGCCAGCAATATCGCATTATCATTGACACCCCAGAAAATAAACAGCCGGCATTTCTTCTTTCTTGAAAGATTCGCCATACATAACCGCACCCATGAGATAAATCTGAATCCTAACAGTTTGATGATAAAAACCGCACTCACTATAACGGCCAGGAAATGTATCACAGAAAAAATCGTCATGTAGAAAGGATCGTGATGCAGATCTTCAGGAACCTCCAAAAGATCGGAATGTGAAGCGAACATTTCCATAGAAGACAGAGCGGACCTAAACGCCAATGCTATCGAATTACTGTCACTCCCTCCATCATTAAAAGCGTACCAATATATCAGGAAACCTGCAATAAATACCGTACCTGCAATCCATTTCAGGTTATCCACCAAGAATTTCCGTTTCTTAAAAAGCAGGTATACTAAACCTATCCCGATAATGATTAACAAAAGGGTAGAATATCCCCATTGATTTAAAAAACAAGGGCCTGTCGCGTGCTGTGCATTACATTCACCAGTTTGAGAGATTACTGTGCTTAACATATACATATTCGATAGATTGATTATTTATTCTACAAATTTATACAAAATATTGAATAACAAACAGGTTAGTAACAAAAAAACCTCCTGCAAAACAAATTTTGCAAGAGGCGTTCTTATTTCTTCTTTAATAAGATTATTCAGCTTTTTCTTTATTCTCTTCTGCTGGAGCTTCTGCAGGTGCATCCTCTACCGGCTTGTCAACTTTTACCTCTTCTCTTGAAACGTTTACAGTCACATTTACAGAAGCAGGCTGTGCCTGATATGGCATACGGTTTTTCGGATCTGCCCCATAAGGATTAGGACCTACCGTACCATCTGCAAACAACATATACAATGCAAAAATCCAACCAACGATAGGTACACAGCACAACAAAATCAGCCAACCGGATTTGTTTAAGTCGTGCAGACGTTTCACACCCTGTGCCAGAGAGAACCAGATGGAAGCAATCATAGCAGCAAGACCGATCAATAAACCAAATACTGATCCCCCGGCCGATCCGCTGGCAGCACCCAAAACAAATGTACCTACACCTAATGCCCATGCAATACTAGAAACTACACCACCGATAATGCCCGACAGGAAATATTCAATTCTACGAATACGCCCGTCAAATGAGAAAGGAGCTTTGAACATAATTTATTAAGTTTATATGAATAAATAAGTGAGATATTCTCTGTGTTTCTCAATATGAAAGCAAAGATATAAAAAAAATTAAATAAAGAAAGAAATCAGGCAAAAAGAATAAAAAAATGCCCTATTTCCTGTAGAAATCACAATTTCACTCCATCCCAATGCATCACTGCCACCCATTCTGTCGGCTGACAAGTTCCGCAAGAACGGTGCGGAACCGTAGCGACCACCAAGTCACAATGGGAAGACAGTACGATTCTTAACTCCTTCAGCAACATATCCATCTGAATAATCAAATGAAGATATTTCGTCATACACCGGATCACCCGCACATACTGATAAATGCACATATCCTCTCCCCGCCTTATCTCCCCTAATGTTTTAGGAGAGATAGCGAATTCGTTTATAAAGAAACTGTTACTGAAAATACGATCCGCATCCATTAAAGCCAATACTAAATTGCTTAAAAACTCGTAAGGTTCCTGTTTTTCTTTTGCCATGTCATTCTATGATTAATAAATTATAATATTTCATTTTTTATTTGCTTTATCAAGTACTATCCACATAGGGAAGCAACCCTATTTTTAATATCCCGACCTTTGTTCCCGTTATCTGATAACCAGGTAGCACAATCTTACAAAAACAATTTTATATGAAAGTTTTAGAAGAAATCAAAGTATCGGTTTACGAAAACGTGTATTCCAAAAAGCCTAAAGTCATGTCTTTCCTTGAGGTCATCATCATGTGTATTCATCCTGTTTATGCAACGATTATCAACTCTATCCGCCGATATCATGCGGAAGGCGACCATGCCGCCGCACAGAAATTGAAGAATCAACTCCCCTGCTTCACTCCTGCAGGCACATTTGACGGAGCGCATGCCATCAAACATTTTCTACTCCCCAGCCATATTGTCGGGCTTGATTACGACCATGTAGCCAATCGCTTGGAAGTCATTCAACGATGCGCGGCAGATCCTCATACGGTGACAGCAATAGAAAGTCCGACCGACGGTGTGAAAGTCTTCGCCTATGTGGAAGGTATCGAAGGCCGCCATCGTGAGGGGCAACAACTGGTGAGCCGTTATTACAACCAGTTGCTCGGATTGGAAAGCGATCCGGCATGTAAAGATGAAAGCCGCCTCTGTTATTTCAGCTATTCCCCCAACGGTTATATTGCCAGTCTCTATCAGGCATTTGTTCTGGAACCGCCTGTGAAAGAAGCAAAATTTCTTTCTGAAAATGAAGTACTCCCTCCCTTTCCTCTTCAAAATAATCCTCCTGAAAATGTATCTGAAGAAGAAATCTCTCAATTTATTTCGTCCTATATTTTCTTTCATCCGCTAACAGCCGGTCAACGCCATTCCAACGTCTTCAAGCTTGCCTGTGAAGCCTGCCGCCGGCACTATCCCCAGGAAAGCATATTACGCGAACTTACCGCATTTTTCGAACACACGGATTTTCGTTCCGAAGAACTAACAAGTGTTTTATCGTCTGGATACAAACAAGTTAATGAACATGCATTCACTTCCACCTCAGCCAATGAGCCCTCCTTTCAAAAGGACATAAGGACAAAAAGACCTTATGGTACTACAGAAAATTCCGATGCCGACGATGAAGCCTATTGGTTGGGAGAGGAATTCCGGAAGGGAACTCCTTTATTTCCCCGAAGTTTGTACAATAATCTTCCCGATTTACTGAATGACTGTATCATTGAAGACGGAAGCGAACGCGAACAAGATGTCGCTCTCCTTTCCGATCTCACAGCCTTGAGCGCAGCACTTCCGCAGACTTTCGGAATTTACAATCATAAGAAATACTCCACGCATATATTCAGTGTCATACTTTCGCCTGCCGCCAGTGGTAAAAGCATCGCCCAAACCGGACGATACCTGTTGGAGGAAATACATTCAGAAATTCTTGCCACCAGTGAATCCATGATGAAAAACTACCAGACTGTACATAGCAACTGGCAATCAGAATGTCAAAAACAGAAAAAGAAAGGAGATGCATGCTCCGAAGAACCGCAAAGGCCTCCTTTCAAGATGTTATTCATTCCTGCCACCACCAGTTATACCCGCATGCAAATGCAGATGCAGGACAACGGTCCACAGGGAAGCATCATTTTCGACACGGAAGCACAAACGCTATCCACAGCCAATCATCTGGATTGTGGCAATTTCGATGATATGCTCCGCAAGGCTTTTGAGCACGAAAATATAGAGTCTTCCTACAAGGCCAACGGCCTCATTCCAATCTATATACGCCATCCCAAATTGGCTTTGCTGCTGACGGGTACTCCCGGACAAATAGACGGCCTATTGAGCAGCTACGAAAACGGATTGCCCAGCCGCACCCTGATTTACACTTTCCGAGAGGCTCCGCACTGGAAAGAGATGGGCGATGACTGCATCTCGCTGGAAGATTCTTTCAAACCGATCGCGCATCGTGTCTCTGAATTATATAACTTCTGCCTGGCTCATCCGGTTCTTTTTCATTTCAACCGCCTGCAATGGAACCGTCTGAATGAGATTTTCTCACGTATGCTGTCCGAGGTGGCATTGGAAGGCAACGATGACCTCCAAGCCGTAGTGAAACGCTATGCTTTTCTGGTGATGCGCATCAGCATGATCCAGACCCGTATCCGGCAATTTGAGGCAACCGATCTTTCTCCCGAGATTTATTGTACGGACGCTGATTTTGAACGTTCTCTTCAAATCGTTCTATGTTGTTACGAGCATAGTCGGTTGTTGCACTCATCCATGCCGTCTCCTTCGGTCCGTCCACTGAAGAATCCGGACACTATTCGTAATTTTGTTCAAGAGTTGCCCGACAGTTTCACGACAGATGAAGCGATTCAGATTGGCGCAAAATATGATTTCAACCATCGTAAGGTAACACGTCTGCTAAAATCACTTAATGGAGTAAAAATCAATAAGATATCCCATGGTTCTTACACCAAGATGAATGAACAATAGTCACATCTGTCCTTTTTGTCCTTTTGTCCTTTTGAAGAGTCCGGAAAAACATCGGGAGATTTGAAAAAAACATCTCAATGATTGAAATCAAACATTGGGAAGTTTCGATACAAATCTCCCGATGTTTTTCTTTTTATCTGTGCGCCTGTGTGCGTCATTATGCGTCATGCCGCTTTCCCGATGTAGTACTTTTGTCATGTAATCGATTACAAGGCAATTAAACAATTAAAAATTAATGATTTAAAATTAAAAGTTATGGCACAGAATTACACTCTCATGGCTCGTAAGAACCTATTGAAACCTAATGAAACTCCGAAGTTTTATGCAGTGGCACGTAGTGGTCGTAAAGTGACGGTCAAGGAAGTTTGCAAACGTATCACTGAACGTTCTTCTTACTCCAAAGGGGAACTGGAAGGTTGTATCGGTGAGTTTTTGCTCGAAATCGTCAATGTACTGGATGAAGGAAATATCGTCCAGATGGGTGACCTGGGTAATTTCCGTATGAGTATCAAAACCGGTACTCCTACCGATACGGCAAAGGAATTCAAGGCATCGTGCATCAATAAGGGCAAAGTGCTCTTTTATCCGGGTAGTGATCTCCGCAAATTGTGTAAGACGTTGGATTATACATTGTATAAGAGTGATTCTTCCACTGATTCGGATAAAGATCCACTTCCTGATGATGGCGGTGATGATAATCAGGGAGGTTCCGGCAGCGGGGAAGCTCCGGACCCGGCAGCTTAATTTGTCAGTTACGGCTTGGTTATTGAGTTTATGATGTATCAGTAGTATTTATTCTTTAATTTAAATTTATATGAAAAAGCAACTTTGGAAAAACATTCTCCAGTTTATCGTGACTATCGCGACTTCGATCATTTCGGCTATCGGTGTAACGTCCTGCGTGGGACATTAATCTCCTGCTGACCGATATGGAAAATTCAGAAGAAAGCTATCTCCCACGTGAGATTAAGTTGTTGGTGATTCATTGCAGCGCGACGCGCTGCAATGTTTCCTTCACCGTAGAGCAGCTTCGACAATGTCATCTGCAACGAGGTTTCAAGGATATAGGGTATCATTTTTACATCACCCGTAATGGAGAACTTCATCATTGTCGCCCGGTATCGGAGCCGGGCGCGCATGTGCGAGGTTTCAACCGGCATAGTATTGGTATTTGCTATGAAGGTGGTTTGGATGAAGAAGGTCGCCCGGCAGATACGAGAACACAGGCGCAGCGTTTCGCGCTACTTGACTTGTTGACGATTCTCAAACATCAGTATCCGGATGCGCAAATCCTGGGACATTATCAGCTTAGTGCTTCGATTCATAAGGCTTGCCCCTGTTTTGACAGTCGAAAAGAGTATATGAATATATAAAAAGAACTACGGGAGCTCGCGAAAGTGCAGTCTCCCGTAGTTTTTTATGTTTATATCATTTATAGTTCTCCCGGCTTTCCCAAGTAATAGGTAATAAGCCGCACTTCTCTCACAGAAAATGCCTTTGTCTTCGGATGAAAGTCAGTAGACAGTATCTCATTCATCAATGGCTTGCATCTCCTCATCCACCTCCGAAGTTTATTGACCGAAGCACGAATTGTCAAATCAGGAAAATACATCTGGGCTAACTCTTGTTTATTATAACATTTCACTACAAAGTCTGAATGTTCCATCGTTTCTTTATTACTATTTTCTATGCTATAAAGTTACAAATATTTCAACATATAAACAAAGAAAACTGATATTATTATCCAGTATAATGAGAGTAAAAAAAATATCAACGATCTTCACAGACAGTTGATATAGTGGGAAATTCACATCGGCTTTAACCTCCGATGTCAGGGCGTAGATCAGAAATGTACCGTCGTACGATTTCCAATCCACAATGTAGGAGAATCATGCCTTTACAGCATGAAGCTAGGGACCTACATTTTTTTCATCTCACATACGAAACACTCACGTGTTTATTACATCTCAATACTTTATTCATAATATTTCTTTGCTTTCATTAACACGCCTTCTTTTACCATCAAACAATAATCATTTACTTCTTTATATTCAGTAAATAAACAAGAACTATAACTGTTTATAAATCTCATTAGCAGCTTCCTGCTCTTTCTCTATCGTAAAGTATTCTACCACCCTTTTCATTGCTGCATCCGCATATTGTTTTCTCAATAAATCATCCCTCAATAGTTTATCTATAGCAAATGCATATTTTTTACTATCTGAATTATCGACCTCAATTCCAGTTACACCATTTAATGAGACCCAATTCACACCTGATCCTTCAATATGAAAAGTAACAGCAGGACATCTACAATACATTGCTTCGGCAAGCGCAAGTCCAAAAGCTTCATTTTTTGTTACAGAAGGAAAAGCAAATACATCTGCCGCATGAAGATAACAACGCAAATCATCATTACTTAAACGACCTACAAAACTAATTCGTTCCAAATTTGATTTAGCTTTTAATTCTTCAGTCAAAGGGCCTTGCCCAGCTATAACAATATGGCAATCTGTAATAATATATTTTTCAGCTTCAATCAAATACTTTAAACCTTTATACTCCACGTGACGTCCTATAAAAAAGATCAGCTTTTTATTATGATATTTTTTATGGATATCTTTTATTCTCATCTCATCATTATATTGCAACTCAAGACGATGAATATTTATTCCATTAGCTACAACATTTACTTTCTGCAAAAATGGCTTCAACGATAATGAAGCATCTCTATATTGGGGACTTGTCACAATAATACTATCCGCACGCTCTAATAACTTATATTCATTACCTTTTACCAATGGATATACATATTTCTGTTTCGTAATATCCAAATGCCAATGAATAATCAACTTTGTAGCTGCAGGGATTAATCTAGTCAATAGAAATGCAACAAAAGGATTAGGATGATGGAAATGAATAATATCAGGTTGCCAAGATTGTATATTTCTTTTCAAATAAGAATAATAAAAAAAAGAGAATGATTGACTTGCTACTTTCATAAAACACCCAATTCGCAAAACCTGTATACCGTTTATTTCACTACAAATAGTTCGATTAGAATCATTAAAACATATAACTCGGTTTTCATATTCTCTTAATCCTTCCACAATATCCTGACAAACAGATTCGGTACCACCAAGATATGGATAATAATACTTAGAGATATGAAGTACTTTCTTTTTTCTACCTTCCATTAGATACTAAGATTCTATTATTTGCTAGCGTCCAATTTTGTCATATTCTATATGGATAGCCGCCAAAAGGCGGTTACCCGTTAAATAAGTCCAAAAAAGGAGTTGATTTTTAAAGTTTATTATTGTCCAGTCCGATAGTCATTGGAAGAAGATTCTCATAATCTCTACGTCCGTTAACAATCGCTCGGCAAAACATTTTTAAATATTGCAATGCAGAAACACCCTGCATCTTACAAGTGGATATGATGGTGTGATAAGCGATACTCTGACCATCTTGCCACTGCCAAAGAATAAGGAGTTCTTACACTCACCCGACAAGGGACGTATGAAGCGTTCGGCAATAGAATTGTCGATCGTATAACAACCATCTTTGAGGTAAACAAAGAGTTGAGTCCAAAAGGTATTTAGGTAACTCAGAGCCTTATCCATCAGGTCACCCCTCGAAGGATGTATATCGGATAGCATCGTATCCAATTTACTTCGTATTGTTATAATGATCTCTTTGGTCTTAAGATTCTCATGGCAGTTTTTTATCTGTTCAGCACTCAACTTACCATTCTCATATTCAGCTTCCAGATGATATAACTCTCCATACCATTTCTCAAAGAGGTTATAGGGAACTTTGTTTCTCAAGCAGAAGGCTTGAATAGATTCTTTGTTCATCAACGCTTCAGACTTATAACGCAGAAAGAAACGTTCAAAATCGCTGTTACTATACATTTTTATGAGTTTTTGATTACAGCGACAAAAATCAGTATTTTCTTTCAAGTAGGCCATATGTCATTTTTGGACGCTAACTCACCTCATTTATAATATTGTCTGATAAGATTTATTTTATTTGAATTAAAGGCAGGTTCTACCTTCTCTTCTCCAATAAAACAGAATATCGCTTCATTAATCCATCCAACATATTTTCGATTTGAAATTTTTCTTCATAAATTTTCCTACTATTTTCGCCCATATATTTCATCAAATGAGGATCATTATACAACATATTTATTGCTTTTATTGAGTCTTCCATTTGGGTATATAAGAAACCATTTACTCTATTGAAACAAACCTCATTATTACCAATTACATTTGTTGCAACAATTGGTAATCCTACAGAAGCAGCTTCAATTAACCCATATGGCAAGCCTTCAAATCGAGATGTTGATAAATATAAATCTGAAGATTTCAAGTATTTCATAGGCTCTTGAGAAAACCCTACAAAATCAATATTTACAAGATTCGCTTCTGCTTTTTCCTTTAAAAATGTATAATCCGGCCCATCTCCTACCCATATAAAATGTATATTTTGATTATCTTTAAAAGCATAAGCAATATCATAGGCTAAAGACATATTTTTAGCATAATCAAAACGAGACAAAGAAACAATTTTAAAGATCTTGTTTGAAACATTTAAGACATCTTTTGCACCCTTATCCTCTATTCCATTATAGACAACAAACACCTTGTTTACATTTACAAGCCTTTTTTCTATAACTATTTTTCTTTCTCCTTCTGAAACACAAATAAAACAATCTGTAAGATTTCCTAAACAATATTCAACGATATCACTAATAACACCCCTTAAACGACTAGTAGAGCTACTTGCTACTCCATGGAATGTATGAATGACTTTCAACGAAGGGTTAAAAAGTTTGCATAGTCGCGAATAAATACCTGCCCCTTTCCCGTGAGAATGTACAACTTCAATATTATTAGCTTTAATAAACTTCATTAATAAAAAAAGTTCAAGAAAGGAAAATGACCTATATGGCAGTATATGAAAACCTTTAATACGAATATCATTTTTCCATAAATTTCCATATGGCTCACCTAAAGGAGAAGCCATATATATATTATATTCACTTGAAGACAAATCCAACAATTCATTTATATGTTTTGGACCACCTCCAAAATCACTTCTAACTGTTATGTATAGAATATTCATTATTAGTTAATTTATTCTTTGACAAGCTAATAAATATCCAAGAAAAAGAATCATTTGACAATAAAGCATGTCACTAAGCAAAGAAGCACCTGAAAACAAATTCACTACAAGAAACCCTAAGAAATAACCTAAATAGATATTTCTTTCCATTCTCAATTTTATCGATTTTAAAATAAAGAACATTTCCTTCCATAACTTTAGTCCTTTTAAAAGACAGAAAATCCCCCCAAAACAAAATAATTGTACAAAAAAGCTCTCAGGTAAAGGAACAAATGTATCTTTATAAGTACGATATGCAAAATCTAAATAACTATTATAATTATTCAAATTGAAACCATATCCTGTAAATATTTTCAGCGGAAACAAATACAAAGATTCAAAAAAAACTCTCCATGCATTGACACGTAACATTATATTCGATTCTTCTCCTGAATCTTCTATAGCTTTAAATGTATATAACACCTTATTTATTACCTGAAAATAATCAGAAAAATAATATATAAGAAAAGAAAATACAGTCAATAAAATAATAGCACTATATAAGACAAAACGATGCACTTCGACTTTTAATCCATGAATATGAATTCCGGTATACAATAAGGCTAACAATGTGAATAATAATGAGATTAAGGATTCACGACTTACAGAAAGTGCACTATTAATCAAAAGACAAAATGTGACAACAAGGAAAAGTGAAAGTTTTATCTCATGTTTAACTCTACAACATAAACTTATAGCAAATACAAGAACACAATAGTTCCCCCAAATACCATGTGCTCCACCTGGAATGGTCCCTAGACTCATGGTTCTAATATCCCAAAAACGGTTACTCAGCCCTGCACCTATCAACTTATTATCCCAAACAAGCTTTCCCATATTAGCCAAATCGAAACCATTATACAACAGATTTAGCACATTGCATATTGTAGCAAGAATAAATACATAAAAAACAATTCTTATATCAGGGCGATAAATTAACACATACTTACAGATCATATATCCTAATGGAATATATAACAAACCTTTTATACAACGTAGAATACCCCCAATATCTAAACAATATAATTGAGAATAAATTGTACTCAACAACATTATAAGCCAAATAACCAACAACGTCTTCTGATATTTTAATCGAATATTCCTCCAGCCAATTGGAAAATAAAAGAACAGAACTATTTCAAGTAAATATATAGTAACTCCATCTACCAACTGAATCTTTGGCATAGTTGGAGTTAATACAGCTAAGAATAAAATAATCTTTTCTATCTTATTTATTTCTATATCTCCCAAAACAAATTCTTTTCAAGTGATAGAATATTCTCTCTTTTAATGTTAGCCAACTTGCATCCCACAAATGAATAGCATAAGTATGCGGTGTAGCATATTTCATAAAGTCGTAATCCCGTCTCTTTTTCTGTGGTAATGGATAAAAATATTCATAATTGAAAATCAACACTTTATCTTGATATACTTTTTTTGTATCATATATTCCTGTAACAATATTAGGTATTGTTATTTGATGAATCTTATCCAACGAAAATTGGATATCATTATATTTAGACAAAATATCAGATATAAAACAAGAACTCTTAACAGCCCCAAAAATGGCAGCATTTATATACTTTCTCTCCGGATCTTCATATCCAAAAAACAATTCAAGTTTTTCTAATAGCTTTTCCATTGGTCTGATAACCAACATATCGGTATCCATATATATACCACCATAAGTATAAACAGCCCACATTCTAACATAATCAGCAACAAAAGCATATTTTTTAGCCTTATAAGCATCCCTTACAAATGGAATTTCCATTGGCGAGTTATCTTCATTCCACAGTACAATCTCATAATCTGGAAAATATTTTTCCCATGACTCTAGACATTTATGAGCAGTTGGAGGTAAAGGAGTATTTCCAAACCAACAATAATGAATAATTTTAGGAATCATTGTCTCTTATTTTTCAACCAACAATAGAGATAAAATAGCATATATAGGATATTATTCCTGCATTTCAAAATTCGACCATTCTCCTCCAATACCAATATTGGATTATTACAAGAGATCCCAGTAACATCATAATGAGAAATTACGATATCAACAAATAAAAAATCATAACCTCTTTGATAGATTTTATAACACATATCATAATCACTACAAATACGATATGAAGTATCAAACATCATTCGTTTTGCCAAGTCAGATTTCACAAACATACTCTGATGGCAGATTCCCTTACCGCGAAATGGCATAAATGACAACCAAAATGGCTTATTTTCAAAGGGTTCAACAAAAACTCCATTTTTAAACAAAGCAGTATTCCCATATATTATCCCTACATTTTCATTTATTTTTTGAGAAAATATCTTATCTAATACAGATATATCAGAAAATGTATCTCCAGCATTCATAAAGTTAATCCACTTGCCTCTCGATCGTAAAATTCCTTTATTCATTGCGTCATAAATACCTTCATCAGATTCACTAATCCAATATGATATCTGATCCTGATAGCTCCTGATAACATCAATAGTTCCATCAACACTCCCTCCATCGATTAAAATATATTCTATGTTTGAATAGTTTTGACTAATAACAGATAGAATCGTTCGTTCAATAACGGAAACTGCATTATATGATACAGTTATGACAGACACTAACGGCTTCATAATTCCCATATTGAAGTAAAATATTTTATAATCATTTTTTTATATTTTAGTAAGTACACATTGTGCAGCTATAATATCCTTAACGACACTATAGCACATTATTGATTAAATTCCAATCATGCCCAAAGCCATACAATGAGCGTTTACTAATACAATAGACTACATATTATGCATTTCCATAAATCATCAAATCTATCATTTTAGAACAATATGCATTATCCCATGAATAAAGATTATGAAACACACTAGAAGTGTTAGCCAATTGAATATAAACGTCTTCATTACACATCAATGAAATTATGGCATCTGCTATTTCATCTGAATCTATTGGATCTACGAAGATAGCATTTGTCTCATCAGTCAGAATTTCCGTAGCTCCTACACTCCTACTCACAATCACAGGAATAGAACAGCTCATAGCTTCAAAAACAGCGAGTCCCCAACTCTGATCTATGTTAACGAATAGGAACAAATCAGAATTCTGATGTAGCTGTTCGAATTCTTCTTCATTTACTTGTCCACATATTGTTATGTGTTCAGCCAACCCTTCATTTGACACCATCTTTCGAATACTATTTGCGTACTCTTTATTCAACTCTGTCGAGCCTATTATATTAAGATGGGCATTAATTCCTTTTTTAATTAATTGTTTTATAACCGTAACTTGAGTTTCATAATTTCTATATGGAAAAAAAACACCTGACGTTAAAAGGTTCAACCTTTTATCCTTAAATCGAACTATAGATTGACTAATATTTCGCCTTATGCCAACAGGTTCTATACCACAATAAAAAACATGGGCGTTTCTGCGAAAACAAGTCTGTATTCTCTCCTTATTTTTAGTAACATTGACTATGAAATCAGTTATTATACTCTTGAATAGAATTATATTACTTCTTAGAATTCTATCTTGTAAAGACATTTTCCCTTTAGAAACTCCGACTTTAAAGCAAGAATGAAGATCGTTTATCTGCCAATAGGTTTTTTTCCCAATAAATGCTGGTAATAACGTTTCGAAACCAGAATCATGTATGTTCACAATATCAACATTATTAAGAAGTTTACGCAATATATAAATAGAAAAAATATTGGAGAAGAATTTCAGAATAATAGATTTGCGAACTTTATGACGGAATAAACGAACTTTATTCTCATACTTTCGAAAACCTGGATATGTTTTATCTAAATTTATTTTTTTGGTAATTACACAAAAGTCAAGTCCCTGTTTTTCTGTGTATTCCAATAGTTTAAGAAGTTGTTTATGGGTCCCCCCTCGAACATCAAGTTCATTTATTAAAAATGCAATCATAACCACTTTAAGATTTTCAAATAAGTCTCATAACTTTGCTTCATACATATATCCATATTAAAATAATCCCATTGCCCGAATCGCCCGATAGAAATCAAATTAATACTCTCTAAATATTCTTGAATATGTTTTACTTCTTTATCTCGATTCTCATCATAAACAACATATGCATGCTCTGAAATATTATAATCTAGTGGAGCAATCAAAAAAGGATCTTTCCTACCATATTCTACCATTTCTTCATAACTTCTCACACCAATTGCCTCCGTTATCGTATAATTCTTTCGCGTATCAAAAAAATTACCTATATGAATATAACGATGAAATATTGAATCTATTGATGGCTGATAAGTCCAAGTCTTATCTGTTAGTTGGCTTTCCCAAAACACATTAGATACTTTATTATATTTCAATTGTTCTGCACTTTTTATTACAGATTCAGGTATACCTTCCACATATCGAGGTAGCAAATTCAAAGGAATAGTACTAATTAAAATATCTGCATCATATAACTCATTAACCATCCAACCAGTAGATGTCTTTTTAATACTCTTGGCTTCTTGATTACAAATAATATTCAAATTACTTGCTAATGCATCTATAAAAGTTTTTTGATTATTTGAATTAGGATAATAGAACTGGGAGTGTGGCATATTATCGACTTGTGAGTTCATTAAAGCTGTAAAAAATGACTCCTTATTTGGAATTGGCAACTTATCTTGTACCCATTCATGACTCATTAAGTTAGGACTACGTCCCCAAATCTTTGTATTATAAGGTAAAAAGTAAAGATCACATAATTTATTTCCGAATTTCTGTCTGAACCATTCTTCTAAATTATAGTAAGACCCACTATCCACTGATGATAAAAAGTCCAAAGTTATCTCATAAGCCAGTTTAGGATCCTTTTCATAGATTTGTTTAATCGAATACTCTATAGGATAATCAACCTCATACTGTCCCATATTAATCCTAGAGGTACGTTTTACTTGATGCCATTGTTCAATTGGAAGCAAATCAAAAGCAAGAGACATTATCTCCTTATGTTTAGAATTAAAACAATGTCCACCAACAGTATGATAGGTAATTCCGTTAACCTGCTTTGTTTTAGCTATGCCACCAATAATAGCATCTTTCTCTAAAATTGTCACATCACATTTTTTGCGTAGTAGTTGACCTATTGAAAGTCCTGTAACACCCGCACCCAAAATCAGTACATTCATATATTATTTTATTTAATCCAAATACCTGTAGCTCTATTTGATATAATTTTCCAAAACTGAATAGGTGCATAAACGGAAGCAATAAAAAGACAACAACACATTGCTACCATTACACCTGCAGTTCCTATTTTATGACCCAAATAGTAGGCTAATGGAAAAAAAAGTATTCCAGCAACTATTGAACAATACAGTTGAAGCCTTATCTTACCAAGTCCATTCAGCATATAAGCAAATATATTATTCCAATTAGATATAGTAACATACACACCACATACAATAGACAAACCTATTGGTATACTAACATTATCTCCAACCCAAAGTCTATATACTGTTGCTGAAAGAATCAGCATCACTACTGTTAGGATAACAAAAAGCCCCCATATAAGAATTGTTTTTTTCACAATATCCCGAATCCAATCCATATCTTTCATTGTATATGCTTCTGTTACCGCTGACCATAATGGAGACAAGACGATTGTAAACCCAATATTCATAACCGAAAAATATTTAAATGCAATATTATATGGTGTTACCTGTTCAGGGCCAAATAATTGAGAAATAATAATATTAGAAGTCATGAATATAATCAGACATGATATCTGAATAATAAAAAATTGTCCTCCTAATGACATTAGTTGTTTTAGATATTTAGGTTGCACAAAAACAAAAGATGGTCTTATTTCTTTATATTTAAGAAAAGTAATGGGAACCGCAAATAAAAAAACTATAACAGGAGCTGCAGAAAATAGTATAGCTACTTTTTCTAACGAACCAGGTATAAACAATGTACATATATATATCAATACTAATGAAATAATATTACCCAATAGCAATAGCAAATCATTTACAGCTGGCTGTTGATATGCCATATAGATATTCCCTATTGTTTTTAAAATAAAACTTACACAAAAGAATGCAAAGACAATAACCACTATGGAATTCAGATTTTGGACCTTATTGGGATCAACATTTAAAATAATATTCCAATCTATCCATTGATCTATAACAAGAAACAGCACATAAATAAAAAATATCAAAAAAGTTAACGCATAAAATGTAGTACTGACATATATTTTTGCTAATTGTAAATTATTCAATGCTAGTGCTTCTGTCAATTTATTACGTAATCCATTCCCTAAACCAATATCTAATATATATATCCAACTTAGTATAGAGCTTAATGTTAGCCAAACTCCATATTCATATGAATTTAAATAAGAAAGGGTTAATGGTACTAATATAAGAGAAGTTAAAATAGAGCCTCCCTTAAATAGTATTGATGCTAAAATATTCTTCGCAGCTTTCTTGGTTCGTTTATCTATATTTAGATTGGACATATATAAAAACTTATTGTATGGAAAACAATCTTTGCATGGTAATATTACTTCCTCAAGGATATATAATTATTTTAGCCATCTGTGTTTTTTAACACCTATTATATATTTAATGTGACACAACCCACTCATCTACTTAGAATTTATTTTCACCTTAGTATGCATTTTTTTCTCCCACAACTACATTTACTACAGTTTTATATATGATATATAAATCTAGCAATATTGTCCAATGCTCCATATACCAAATATCAGCCTTTACACGTCCTTCCATCTGTGCCAATTCCTTGGTTTCACCGCGGAAACCATGTGTTTGTGCCCACCCTGTTACTCCAGGCTTTATAAAATGACGCACCATATACTTATCAATTAACTGTGCATAAGTCTCTGTATGAGCTAACATGTGTGGACGAGGTCCTACTATCGACATATCACCTCTGAAAACATTAATAAATTGAGGAAGTTCATCAATATTAGAACGTCGAAGAAAGTCACCAAAGCGAGTTTTTCGAGGATCATCTACTGTTGCCTGCTTACTATCCGCCTCTTCATTCACTTTCATGGAACGAAATTTATAGCACTTGAAATTCACACCATTCAAACCAGTCCGCATTTGCTTAAAAAGTATAGGACCGGGAGAAGTCAATTTTATAATTCCTCCTATAATAAGGTAAACAAATGGAAAAATTGTAGCTAGAAAAAAACCAGATAACAATATGTCGAATATTCGTTTTAATAAACGATTCTCCATTTTGCTTAATGGCTCATATCTCAAATTCAGAATCGGCATATTACCTACCATACTATGCCAAATACGTCGAGGAAAACCTTTACAAACATTTGGAACACCATGAAAATAAAGCAAATGGTTCTCACAATAATTCAGAATAGAGACATTATAACGGCCTTGATCCATTGACAATGAACAAAACACATGTTTTATAGATGTTTGTTCGGACATAAAATCAGTAAAATTATCAGGACTACCCAAATAAGGACATTGAGTCGAAAGAGTATCATTACATTCAATATCAAAATAACCTACTACTTCATAAATAGATGCTAAAGAGCTTTCCATTTCCTCATATAACATCTGCATATTGTTACCTCCACCTATAAAAACAGCATAACGCTTGTGTTTTCCCTTAGCACAATAGACAATCAGCGAATGACGAATAATGATACGATAGATGCTTAAAACGACAAAAAGAATAAAAAAATAGATAACAAAAAAAAGGGGAGAAATGATAGATATCCCACTAAAAGTCATAATGCATGCCCAGAAAACTGAAAAAGTTACAATATTCTTTAGTACACGCAATACAAGCTGATCCGCACGAATTTCTCTACTACTCCAAGCTTTTCCACGAGATGCAGAACAAGCTAAATAACAAAGACTAAGAGAAGTCATCATTAAAGAAGTGGTACAAGAAAAAGCAGAATACATGACTACGTTTTTCCAATAGAAAAGTAGTAAAAACAAACTAAAGTTGAGGATGATCAAATCTCCCAAAACTGCAATAAATTCTACCACTTTATTTATCTGATTAGTTGACGCCATATCACCTTGTTAGTAAAACTTAAGCCTGTATATCTTTAAATTTATTCAGATAATCTTTCCCGAATAAATTCCAGAGTATAACTATGCAAACAGATAAAAAAGTAAATGCCAATATATATATTTTTCTACTAGTTCCCGAAGGATTCAATGGCACCACTGCAGGTTCTACAATAGCGAATACAGGCTTTTCTTCCTGAACTTTAGCTCTAGCGACCTGAAGCTGGCTTGCAACCTGACTATAAACCTGATAAGCCAAACTCATATCATTTTGTAATCGTTCTTGTTCGGCACGAACACTTTGCAATATGATATTATCATGAGAATCCATATAATTAGCATATTTTTTCTGGGCAGCATAGTATTCTTGTTGACGTTCTTTGAAAAGCTTCTCCAAATAGATACAATCTTCTTTCGCTTTAGATGTACGATAGTCTATTATATATTCCTGCAACTTCTTCACAACAGAATCGGCAACTACAGCAGCTACCCTAGGACTTTGCATAGTTACAGTAACAGAAGTCATGGATGTCTTCTTATCAATAGTCGCGGCAATCATGCTCTTTAGAGCTTCAATCTTCTTTGACTCTTTTTTAGATAATTCAATTGTGCCCTGATTGATTCTATTGAAAACCATTGATCCATCATCCCCTTCAGTTAGCAATGACTTTATCCCACCAATTATTATACCCGGAACCCCTATTACATAGTTCCACCAAGGAGAAGACTCCTTATCCAAGTAAGTATTCAATGTCATATTTTCATCTTTCAATACAGGTATTTCCATTGTAGAAAGTTCCAGTAAAAAAGGAGTAGAAGAGACAATATCAGCAGATAAAGAAGCATTTAAAGCGTCAGTACCTTCCCCCATAGCAACGTCACTTCCTAGAAAAGAAGCAGCCAAACCAGATAAACCACTACCTTTAGCACTTCCCATCTCTGGAGAAAGAGTAACTTCAACTGTGTATTGTTTAGGAATACTTATTGCTATAATAACACCAATCACCAAACCGATGCCAGCAGCTTTATAGATCTTCTTACGGATAGCTATAATCTTACGAAGAATAACCATCAGATCAATTTCAATCTCTTCATCCAGATGATTATTCTGCTTTTGTTTTATCTCTTTTTCAGATTCTTGTTCTATCAGAGTAGCCATAAGAGGTATTCGTTATTTCTTTATTAAGTTAGCAATAGAAGCAACCATCATTCCTAATGTACTGAATGTAGTAGCGTAACCTAAAATATTACCCATATTAGTTTTCTTCTTGGCTTTACTAGGCACAATTATCTCACAACCCGGTTCGACCTGTCTCTTGCCATTACCTTTCACTTTAGTCACCTGACCATTCATATAAACGATGAATTTCTTACTCTTTTTCGCATTTTCAGAATAACCACCGGCCTGATTCAGGTAATAGTCTATATTCTCACCCTCTATATAAGAAACTGTATTCGGAACCATCACAGCTCCATTAATTGTAACCGTATTATTATTTTTCGGAATAGAAATTACATCACCCTCACGCAAGACAATATCTGCTGTACTTCCAGGATTCGCTAATGCTT
>OMAW01000237.1_pt1 | contig 31839 bp, 30 predicted proteins | sample 1644731 | NCBI WGS metagenome assembly OMAW01 (sample SAMEA103958133, study PRJEB25191) | human gut metagenome | biome: human-associated habitat [ENVO:00009003]; feature: intestine environment [ENVO:2100002]; material: feces | place: Germany | collected 2013/2015 | reverse complement strand
CGGGCTGGAACTCCAGCTTTACCGTGCCTTCGATCTCGTCCTCATGCTCCTTGAGCAGCTTGGCTGCGCCCAGCACCATGGCAGTGTGCATATCGTGGCCGCAGCCGTGCATCTTGCCGGGCAGCTCAGAGGAAAACTCCTCGCCGGATTCCTCCTGCAGAGGCAGCGCGTCCATATCGCCCCGCAGCAGGATCACCTTGCCGGGACGCTTGCCGCCTGCAAGCGCAATGACGCCGCACTTGCCGCAGTCCTGCGGGGTGTAGCCCATCTCGGTCAGCGCCTTTTTGACCAGTGCCTTGGTCTGGGGCAGGTCAAAGCCCACCTCCGGGTGACGGTGCAGTGTGCGCCGCCATTCCTGCAGCTGGGGCTCCAGCGCCTTGGCGGCTTCCAACAGTTTTTCCGGTGCGATCATTGTAAAATCAACTCCCTCTGAATTTATGCGGAAAGCCCTCTCGGCCACAGCAGAACCATGACGGGAGGGCTTTGCCTTACGGTTATTCTTCCCCGCCGTTATTGCCAGTCGGGTGGTACTGGGCGCAGGTGCACTTTTTCCACTTCAGGCCGCTGCCGCAGGGGCAAGGATCGTTGCGGCCGATCTTCGTCACGCGGACGGGGGCCGGGGCCTTGGCACCGGTATCACCGGGCGCATTATCGCCGGTGGGCTTGGCGATCTGCTCACGCTTCGGCTCGGCGTTCTGCTGGCGGATCTCAATCGTCAGCAGCATGTGGACGGCATCCTCGCGGATCGACGCGATCATCTCATCGAACATCGCGAAGCCCTCGATGCGGTACTCGACCACGGGGTCATGCTGGCCGTAGCCGCGCAGGCCCATGCCCTGCTTGAGCTGGTCCATGTTGTCGATGTGCTCCATCCACTTGCTGTCAACATTGCGCAGCAGGCAGATGCGCTCAAGCTCACGCATCGTCTTGGCACCGTAGCGCTTTTCCTTGGCGGCCAGGATGTCCATGCCGCGCTTGTACAGCTCGTCGGCAATGCCCTCCTTCGTCAGGTCGCCCAGCTGCTCGGTGGTGTAGTTGAAGTCGGTGGGCAGGCACAGCCAGTTCATGAAGTGGCGGCGCAGCCCGGCAAAATCCCAGTCGTCGGCGGTCTCGCCGTTCAGGTAGTTCGTGCAGGCATCGTCGATGGCCTGGCGCATCATCTCGTGCAGCTTGCCGGAGATGTCCTCGCCGTCCAGCACCATCTGGCGCTGCTTGTAGATGATCTCGCGCTGCTGGTTCATGACGTCGTCATACTGCAGCACCTGCTTACGAATTGCAAAGTTCGACGCTTCGAGCTTCTTCTGGGCGCTCTCGATGGTGTTGGTGATGAGCTTGTTCTCGATGGGCACATCCTCGTCGAGGCCCAGGGAATCCATGAGGTTCTGGACGCGGTCACCGCCGAAAATGCGCATCAGATCGTCCTCCAGGCTCAGGAAGAAGCGGGATGCACCCGGGTCGCCCTGACGGCCTGCACGGCCGCGCAGCTGGTTGTCGATACGGCGGCTCTCGTGGCGCTCGGTGCCGATGATGAACAGGCCGCCCGCATTGCGGACAACCTCCGCCTCGCGCTTGACCTCGGGGGTAAATTCCTCGCACAGTTCCTCAAAACGCTTGCGGGCATGGAGAATTTCGGCGTCCTCGGTCTCGGCGTGGCCGTCGCACTCGGTCATCAGCATCTCGAGTTTGGCATCAATACCGGCCTCCGGCGGGGTAGGCAGCTCGGTGCCGCTGGCCTTGGCGCGGGCCTTCTCATGCTCGTAGGCATCCTTCAGTTCGGCCAGGTTGGCGGTCAGCTCCTTGGACAGCTCCTTTTTAAGGGCCGCCTTGGCCATGTAGGTCACGTTGCCGCCCAGCATAATATCGGTACCGCGGCCCGCCATGTTGGTGGCGATGGTGACTGCGCCCTGCTTGCCGGCCTGCGCGACGATCTCAGCCTCTCGCTCATGCTGCTTCGCGTTCAGGACGTTGTGCTCGATGCCTTTCTTTTTCAGCAGCTTGGACAGCGCCTCGCTCTTTTCGACGCTGACAGTGCCGACCAGGACAGGCTGACCCTTGGCGTGGCACTCGGCCACCTGCTCAATGACGGCGTTGTACTTGCCGTTGACGGTCTTGTAGACGCTGTCGGGCAGGTCCTTGCGGGCGCGGGGCTTGTTGGTGGGGATGCTGACGATGTTCAGGCCGTAAATTTCGCTGAACTCGTCGGCCTCGGTGGAGGCTGTACCGGTCATGCCGGACAGCTTTTTGTACATGCGGAAGTAGTTCTGGAAGGTGACGGTGGCCAGCGTCTTGCTCTCGGCGGCAACGGTCACGCCTTCTTTGGCCTCGATGGCCTGATGCAGGCCGTCGTTGAAGCGGCGGCCATACATCAGACGACCCGTGAACTCGTCAACGATGATGACCTCACCGTCTTTGACGATATAGTCGGTATCGCGGTGCATAACGCCGCGGGCCTTGATCGCACCGTCAATGTAATGGCGCAGCGACATATTGTCGGCGTCGGCCAGGTTCTCGACGTGGAAGAACGCCTCGGCCTTCTTGACGCCGGACTCGGTCAGGGTAGCGGTCTTGCGCTTTTCGTCCACGACGTAATCGCCGTCTACCTGCTCCTCGGCCTCGACCTTGTCGTCCAGCTCAACGATAACACTCTTTTTCAGCGTCTTGGCAAAGTCGTCCGCGCGCTTGTACATCACGCTGGAATCCTCGCCCTTGCCGCTGATGATCAGCGGGGTACGGGCCTCGTCGATCAGGATGGAGTCGACCTCGTCCACGATGGCAAACGCATGGCCGCGCTGCACCATGTTGGCCTTGTAGACGACCATGTTGTCGCGCAGGTAGTCAAAGCCGAACTCGTTGTTCGTGCCGTAGGTGACGTCGGCCTCGTAGGCTTTCTTGCGGTCCCCGGCCTCGACGCCGTGGACGACCAGACCGACGGTCAGACCCAGGAAGCGGTAGACCTTGCCCATCCACTCGGAGTCGCGGCGGGCCAGGTAATCGTTGACGGTGACAACATGCACGCCCTCGCCGGTCAGGGCGTTCAGGTAGGTGGGCATGGTAGCGACCAGCGTCTTGCCTTCACCGGTCTGCATCTCGGCGATGCAGGCGCGGTGCAGCACGATGCCGCCGATGATCTGCACGGGGTAGGGCTTCATGCCCAGCACGCGCCAGTCGGCCTCGCGGCAGACGGCGAACGCCTCCGGCAGCAGGTCGTCGAGGGTCTCACCCTTGGCAAGGCGCTCTTTGAACTCGGTGGTCTTGGCCTGCAGTTCCTCGTCGGTCAGCTTGGCCATCTCCGGCTCCAAAGCAAGGACTTTATCCTTGAGCGGGTTGATGCGCTTGAGTTCCTTGTCCGAGAAAGAGCCGAACAGTTTTTCAAAAAAAGACATAACAGTTCCCCTGTATTTTCCGCCGCGTGTAGAGGTGCGGCTAATAGTGGTTTTATATAGTTTTACACATGATACTATAATACACCCGCACAGGGGTTCGTGTCAAACCTGCGCGGGTGTATTTCGTAATATATTTAATTTTTCTGTTTTGCGGGCAGGCTCAGCAGCACCAGCATCAAAAAGATACAGCCGAAGCCCAGCGCATCCCACAGCGTAAAAGGCGAGCCCAGCACCAGCGTGCTGATGATGGCCGCCGTGACCGGCTCGGCAAAGCTGTAGAGACTGGCCTTCTGGGGGCCGATGAGCGGCACGCCCGACATGTACAGGCTGAACGCCAGCACATTGCCCAGCACAACCACGATAAAGATGCCGAACACGCCCATCGCCGTCGGCACATAGTCGATCTGCCACGGGCGGAAGATGAGCGAAAACATGATGCCGCCCATCAAAAACGCCCAGCCCTGCAGCATCGGGGTGGGGTACTGCTCCTGCAATTTTTTCGGCCACATCGTGTAGATGGCGACGCAGCAGGCACTGACGATGCCGGAGACCAGCGCCGCCGGGCTGACGGCCAGCCCGGTCAGGCTGCCGTGGGTCGTGATGAGGAACACGCCGACCAGCGCCAGCAAGATCGAACAGACCTCAAATACGCGGGGGCCGCGCTTTTGCTGGATGCAAACGACCAGCAGGATGATGACGGGGGAGACGTCCTGTAAAATCGTGCCCATGCCTGCGCTTGACAGCTGGATCGTCAGAAAGTAGGTGAACTGGCAGCAACTGACGCCCGCCAGACCGTAGACCAGCAGGTCAATGGCGTTGCGCGGATTTTTCCTGACGTTCCACGGGTCAAAAAGCGTTTTGCGGTCCTTTATAAAAAAGAATCCGCACAGGATCAGCCCCGCCAGAAACAGCCGGATGGGCACGAGCCAGGTCGAATCCATCCCCTCGCGGGTGAACAGGTACTGCCCCATGCAGCCCGAAACGCCCCAGCACGCCGCGCCGCCCATCGTCAAGGCGGAGCCTTTTATGCGGTCAGACATTGTGTTGCTCCTCTGTTGTAGGGTTCGATGCTCGCATTGACCCGCATCATAACGGCGGGCAGTTGTTTGCAGGGGGGCGGCGTCCTCGACGCCCCTACAGCCTCCCGTAAGCTCTTATTCCAAAATCAGCGCCGCGGCTTCGCGCAATCCCTTTACAACCGGTGCGCCCGTTTCCCTCAATTTTTCCGGCGGCTGGTGGCCGCCGGACTGCAAAACGCAGCGCACGCCCAGCGCCTGTGCAACCTCATAGTCGTGGACGGAATCGCCGATCATGACGGCGCGTGCCGGGTCAAAGCCGTTTTCCTTTAAATAGGCCAGCCCAATCTCGACCTTGCTCTTGGCGTAGATGTCGCCCAGACCCAGCAGACGGTCAAAATAGCCCGTCACGCCGCGCTCGTCGGTCTGACGCCGCAGCGTGTCCAGATTGCTGGCCGACAGAATGACCTGCCGCAGCCCCGCGGCCTTAAACGCCTCCAGCGCGTCAATGGCGCCGTCTGCCAGCGGGCAGGCCGCACTGGCGGGGACGTAGTCCTCCATATATTTTTCGGCCAGCTCTGCAAAGCTGTGCTTTGTAAAGTCAAACCCCGCGCGGACGTAATATTCCTCGATGGGAAAGCCAAAAATGGCCCGGTACCGCTCGTGGTCATACCGCTGCGGGTAGCCGAATCCTGCCAGCAGACGGTTGAGCGCGTCCACGCAGAGATCGACATCATCGAGCAGGGTACCGTTCCAATCCCACAAAATCAGTTCCGGGCACATAGATGTTACCTCTCACGGCAGCACCGCACAATTCCCGCCCTACGGGCTTAAGCACCGCTCCGGCGGCTGCGGCACGTCACCTGCGTCGCAAAAATGCTCGGTAATACACAAAGTATTGCCTGCGCTTTTTGCTTAGCATCTGACGTGCCTCGCTCGCCGTATCGGCACTTAGAATTGTGCGGTGTTGCCTTATTCTTCTGTAAAAATTTTGTTCAGACCTGCGTTGCTTTCGATCAGCTTGACGAGCGCCACACCCAGAATCGTGCAGCTGATGAGCTCGCCAATGCCGACAGTAACGGCATTGAACACCGCCAGCATCGCCGTGGGTGCGCCGTCCGAGAAGAAGAAGGTGATCTCGAACGCGCCGACAATGATCATATTAAAGACAACGGGCGGCAGGGATGCCGGAATGGCCAGCCCTTTCACGCGGATGTCGCGCAGCTTGTAGGTCACAAGGCAGGCCAGCAGGGTCGCCAGCGTGCCGAACACCACGTCAACGACGGTGGAGCCGAGCAGATTTGCCAAAAAGCAGCCCAGCGTGACGCCGACGATATACTCGGCGCCGAACACCGGCAGCAGGCAGAGGGCCTCGGCCACGCGGACCTGCACCGCGCCGTAGCTGAACGGGGCCAGCACAAGGCAGACGACCACATAAACAGCCGCAATGACAGCGCAGCGCACAAGGCGACGGACGGACAGATTTTTCATATTCATACAATACTCCGGCGGATAGATTTTGACCACACGCAAGACCGCCAGCCTTGCGGGGTTTGCGCTGCCGACCAGCAGCCGGCAGCGGAGCCTAAAATCCTAAGTTGCTCAACAAACCTAAATTATAACAAAACCCGCAGGCCGTTGCAAGACCTGCGGGGAAAATTTGTGGTAGATTCTGCGTATATTGTGCTGATATGGTATAATGCATCGGAGTGCATTGTCGATTATCTGCTACTGTCAAGAGTTTCTGACAAAATTAGACAATTTACACAAAGGTGTTAATAGATAATTGTTGCTTTTGTGGTGAAAAATCCCGGTGCGGAATTTGCTTGCGCAAATCTGCACCGGGATTCTCTGCTTTTTGCAACACCTTGAGCCCGTCGCATTGCGGCGGGCTGGTGGGGCATATTGTGGCCCGCTGCTAGAGCAGGTCAAAGAAGCGGTATACCTTTTCGCGATTGTATAGGGGCAGTTTGTCTAATTCCTCTTTTAGCATATCGGCGGCAGACTTACCGCCGAACATAGGCCGGGTATAGTGGTTCACCCAATGCTGCACCTCGGTAGCCTGTTTCTGTGTTACTTTTGCCATGCTTTTACCTTTAGGCAGTTTGCGGCGCACCAATTTGTTTGTGACCTCATTTGTACCGCGCTCGTGAGGGCTTTGCGGATGACAATAGAATGTTGTCACGCCCAGCGCGTCTATACCGTCTTGGTCGGCAAACTCGGAGCCGTTGTCGTTCGTGATGGTGTGGAATATCAACTTCCAATCGCGGCCAATCTGACATTTAAGCCATTGCAGGGCGTGGACTGTATCGGCGGCAGTTTTACTCCGGGCCTTGATGATGATTTCACCTCTAGTTTTGCGGTCAGTCATTACAAGGCAACTCTCGCCAGTTCCTTCGGCCTTGCCTATGACGCTATCCAGTTCCCAATGTCCAACTTCTTCACGGTTTCGAATACTCTTTGCGCGGTGTTCAATACTGCGGTGTTTTGGGTGGGACACGTTTGCATGGGATACGGTGCCCTTGCCTTTCTTTGGGTGACCCTGTGGCAGGTGCTTATAGCGCAGGCTGGGAAACAGCTTCATTTGTATGTAGCGGTAGCAGGTGGTCTTGCTGATGGTCACGCCGTAGTCACTGCCGACCTTCGCTATTGCATCCTGCGGACTGGATCCGGTCAAGATATGCGCTTCCAGCGCGGCCAGATAGTCCGCACGATTACCGATTTTCAAGTCAGGGCCGTGGGCACTTTTCATATAGTCAGCGCGGTTCTGTGCCTTTTGCGGGGAGTAAATGCGATAATATTCCCATGTGTCGCCGTTCAACTGGTCCACCATGCCGCGACGGAGCTCGCGGCAGATGGTGGACGGCCAGACGCCGACCTCTTTTGCAATCGCGGTCTGCGTGAAACCGAGCTTGTACAGGTGTTCTATCAAGCTGCGTTCTGTGCCGGTCAATGGTCGGCCTTTTTTGCGTTGCTGTTCGTACATGGTCACACCTCGCGCAAAAACTGCCGCCGCGTCCCTTGGGGGCCGCTACGGCAGTTTTTATTTTTTACTTTGTTGTCTCGTCCGCTTCTGCCGCGTTCCGCAGACGCTACGCGCCAGCTGCACACGGCCTACGCTGGCTTGCAAATAAGAAGGTGCCTGCGGCGCTTGTGCCGCTCAGACGCCGAACCTTTATAAATTGGGGTTCGGCTTTTCAAAAATGCACAGTGCCCGCGTGCGCGGGCTTGCGCGTCTAAGGAATCTTTTAATGTCCCAGGGCGGGGCCTGGGACTTCGTACCGGTTAGGCTCTGCACGTCCCGTCAGGGTGCAACAGTTGGACAAACTGACGCAGGGAAAAACTCTCGCACTCTTGCGCCGTTTCAAGCTGCTGGCCGGGCAAGACTGGCGGTCTGGCGCTTGGGCCAATAAGAGGAAAATTCCGGGCTCCGGGAAGTTCCTACTCTTGCCTTTGCGCGATTTCAGTTGCAGGCGTGGGAAAGTGAGCGCCGCGCAGGCGCTGCCAACATGGGGCTAGGCGCCCCATGCCCGCCAATCCGGCCCACTTTTATAAACTGGGTGGGCCGACTTCTCGGAAGGTTGCGGACGTTTTTTTAAGTATAGCACAGTACGGCGTGCGCGTCCATACGCGGACTACTGTGCCCCATAACGCTTTCTATCCCGGCAGAAGGCACACTCGGCGTGCTGGCCACAGCGTGGAGTCATGCCGGTGTCGGGGTCGTCAGGACAGTTGTAGAGGGAATAATAATCCTTCACGGCCATCACAGGCCCGGAGCAGGTACCGTCCAGCCGATACGAACACGGCTTGCGCAGGCAGTAGGGCCGCTTATTCGTTTTGTCCATCCGGCAAACCTTTTTCATCTATTACACCTCAAGAAACACAATAAGCGTATGCGGAGAAACACACACAAGTTTCCGCACAGTGGCATCTTCCACCATTTCAAATAGCCCATCATCAACGATGGGGCCGGTGGACAAACAACCAAGTGAACCGTCAACTTCGTCAAACAGGTCAAAGTGAATCTCGCTAGAGATTTCGTACAATTTTTTAAAAGTCATTTTACGTTCTCCTTTTGGGGCTATCTCTTAATCTGCCCGGACATACGGCGCTGGGCTTTCTTTGTGGGTTTACTTGCGACCTCAAGGCCAAGCGGCCCTGCCGGAGCTTGATTGCCGATAATTTCCGCTTCGGGGAGAATGTCGCCTTCCTCAAATTTCTTTTGCAGGTTGTCCACCACGGCCAGTGTGTCGTAGGCGTTATAATCGCGGTCTCGCACGAACCACAGGCCGCGGCGGAGCGGGCGTATCATCTCGGCGTTTGTGGCGTTCTCCATTTCCCATGCGTCATAGCTGGCCCAGAGCTGAAAACGCCAGACCTTGTTACACTGAATGACCGTGTGCGTGACATCCCGCAGGAGCTTGTCCACGTGCTGGAATCGCTGGGCGGAGCCATAAAAACTAATGTGGTAGTGCCGGCAACACAAAAGCGTGTTCAGAAAGTAGGCGTTAAAGTTGTCTTTGAAGCTGCGCGAGTTCATTTGAACGGACAGCTCATCCATTGCCACGATTGTAACCGTCAGCGTTTCTTCCTCATCATCTATAGCCTGCGTGGTCTTGCTGGCCTTGACGACCTGCGCAAGACTTTCTAACTTTGTGTACGGTATGCAGAGGTCAACATTGGACAGGATATTGATTTTCTGCACCACAAACTTTTTACGCCGCGGGCACCACACGACTTTATCATTGTAGCGGTTGTACAGGCCCACTACTTTATGTACCAGAGACAGAGTTTTGCCGGAGCCGAAATAGCCGCAGTAAATATCCAGCGCACCCACCGGGCAATTATGCCAACCGCGGTGGAGCTGGTAATAGTACAGGTCTTTGACGGCATTGAAGCCGGTCTGGAAAGGATGAAACACAATCTGCCGTGCAATGCGGGAGACACCCAGCGTAATGAGCACGGCGACCAGAAGGAGCACCATATATCCGTTCATCAGAAGCGCCCCCCGCGGGCAAATGTATGGGTGAAGTCCTTGATGATACCGAACACGAACAGGAACAGGGCCACCGCTACCACGATAGCCAGAAACCACGGGAAGAACTCGGACAGGTTTTGCGGCGCGTCGGCAGAGATACCGAAGAACGCCAGCAGGTCATAGAACAGAGATACCATTTTTACACCTCACTTTTGCGGCGACGCGCGCGCGGGGCGGGGGCAATAGCCCCCGCGCCCCGAACGCGCTTGCCGCTTTCTCATAAGCCACGAACAAGGCCAATCACTAGCGCACCGACGACCACGGCGGCCAGTACCAGAAGCAGGACTTCGGACACGCTGTAATCCGAAAAGGATTTATCAAATGCGGCAGGTTCGGCGGTCTCGGCGGTTGCCATTTCTGCAGCCGTCCGCAGGTCTACAAGCTGGCCGGAAATCGTCTCCAGCTGGGCCGTGTAATCCTGCACCAGTTCACCAGACTGTGCATCTTCCGTGCCGGTCTCGGCAGGGGCCATTATATCAATCAATGTATTGATGGATTCTTGCAGGGTGTCCAGCTTTTCATACAAAGTCGGGTCATAGGTCTGCACGCCCTGAACTTGCACAACCTCGTGCGTTTCCTCGGAATCGGTCACGGTCTGGGTGCTGTCCTCAGCGGGCGGGGTGTATTCCTCGGCGCTGGCCCGGAGCGTGAAGAGCGTGGAAAGACCGAGCAACAGCAGGATGAGAACGCCGCAGAATTTATTGAAATTATCACTCATGACAGCATCCTCCCGATAAACGCGGCGGCGATTGCGCCGACGATAGACCACAACCAAATGTCATACCACGAAAGCGTAAAGCCGTACACAGTGAACGGCAGGTTGAAGCCGTTCAAGATGACATTCATAACTTCAAGAAATGATTCCATGCTTGCACCTCCTACGACATGCGCCGGTACAGCGCATTGACGAAACCAAGAACAATTGCGAACTCAAACGCCCACCAGTACGGCAAAGGAACCCATTCGATAGACTGTTTAATGAATTTGGGGAACTGGTCTTTCACGTTATAGTGCAATTCACCGGGCGTGCTTTTCAGCTTATCGGCAAGACTGTCAACACCGTCCGAAAAATTGTCCGAGACAGAACCCTGCAATTCTGCGGCATCTCCCAGAAGTGAGGATTCTTCCGAGCTTGCGGAAGAATCGGCGGAGCTGTCGTCTGCAAAGGCGCAGGGCACGACGGCGAGCGCGGCGCAGAATACGGCGCAGACCGTAATACAAATTTTTTTCCACATTACTTTGACCTCATAATAAATTTGATGATGGTGAACAGGAAGATGACAATCAGGCAGGTGTTAATCGTCATGACCACACCATCCGGGAGGAACGGGAACAGGTAGCCGACACCCACGGCCAAATTTGCAAAGAACGCGATAAGTGCAAGAATCAGTGAGACCAGCGCCCAGAAGATACCTTTTTTACCGTCCTCGGAGCCGCCGCCATTGGGGAAGATGATAGTCCAGAAGTTGTTGGTTTTATCTCCACTGTCGGGCTTGCCGGGGTCAGGTGCAGGACTAGGCGAGGGCGGGTCAGTCGGTGCAGGTGTAGGAGTTACAACATCTTTCGCATCATAGCCCAGAAGGTTAAAGTGACTAAGGGAACACATGGAGCTTGCGTAGTTCGACATATTCAAGCGGTAGTATTTATACGCCTTGCGCAGGGTGAGGGGATACTTGTGTTCTTCCAAATCCGAGAGATTTTGGTCTTTTTGTGTATCCAAATCGTCCCATGTTTTGCCATCGTCAGAGCCTTGAAGCGTCCATTCTTTAGCGTAACGGTTAGTGAATTTAGAAATCCGCATAATATAACCGTCAACGTAATAATTTTGGGGGTCGGGAATCTCAATTTGCAGGTAAGAGGGACTTGTATTTGTTTCCCAAAAATCGGAAGTCGAACGGTCAAAAGCATGGAAGAAGTCGAACACGTCACTATACTTTGAAGAGCCAGAAGCAATCCATGTGCCGTGTTCATCGGCAAAGGAATTGCTGTTCATCTTCGGGATAATTAAGTTTTGCGTTTCGGGGAGAATGGGGTCAAGTGGCGCAGGAGACGGGGACGGACTGGGTGTCGGATTGGAAGGCTCCGGCGTCGGGCTGGGAGTTGGCGTCGGCTCGGGCAAATCTTCCATTTTCTTGTTAAAAAAGTTCTGAATGTTGATATTCAAGTTATCTATTGCCAGTTGGAAGTTTGCGGAAATGTCAGCGAAGCCAGCAACGACAGCGGCCTTGAAATCTGCCACCACTGCCGTAATATTTGTAGTAATATCGGTGAAACCAGCAACAACCGCTGCTTTGAAGTCTACCATATCGGCGTGTATATTTGCCGTAATATCTGTAAAGCCGACAACCATTTTATCCCGAATTTCTTTAAGAACCGCAATAATGCCAGTATGGTCACAATGGTCGTTACCGGGTTCAGGACTGGGAGAAGGTTCCTCTGTCGGAGCAGGGCTGGGCGTAGGTACTTCTGTCGGAGCAGGTGTCGGCGTGGGGGTCACCGTAGGTGCAGGACTGGGCGTCGGCGTGGGATCTGCTTCGTAGTTTATGTAATAGTAGTTATTGGTGGTTTGGTCGTAGACATAGTAGGTTTTCGATTCGGGATTATAAATCAGCGGGTGGTCGGCAACCTCAATCACTGTCTCGTTGTTTACATTTACCGTGGTGTACTTGGGGTAGATGTACGTGATATTGGTACTATTATCTACATAAATGTTACCGGTGAATTTATTGTCCTCTATCGTGACTTCTTTCTTTTCTTCCACGGGGGTTTCTGTCGGGTCACAGGTGACGAGGAAGGGATAAAGATAAATGTCGATTGAAGTACTCTTAGCGTTTTCAGCATAAAACCAACGTCTTTCATGCCATACAGCGTTATAGTCAGACAAGCCTAAGTTGCCAAGACCCCAATAACTATCATTCGGAAGGTTATATTCTCCAGCTTTTGTTTTAAGAATTTGAGGCTCTGCACCATACTTAGAATAGTAATTTTTCACAGTAGGCTGGTCGGCAGCGACATAGTATGTTCCGGGAACAAAGCCACTATCAATAATCCAGTAAAAATCAAAAATTCCATAATACAAATCATCCGATAATGGCTGTGTGTAATGTGAAAAATGGCTAATACCGTTATTATATCCAAGCCAGTCATAGACATATAGGCCGTAATCTTCATTTTCTTCCTGCACGCGGTAAGGCTTATAGGGGTCAGTTAAATAAGATTTCTTATAGTCTTGTTCACCATAATCAAGCCAGCAAGGATGAGCCACAAATTTGAGCTTTCCCTCTTTGCTGACGTGGGCCGTGCCGGAATCATCGATGTAGCCGGGAAGGTCTTTGCGGCCAATGCCGGAGGGGACTTTTTCGGCATGAACACCTGCAAGGTCAGCAAGTACTAAAGCCTCACCGTCATAGGGGCAAGTAACTAATGTGCCACCAGTATAAACAACCTTATAATCACATTTAGGACAAACAAGAGTAACACCAGTACCCTTTTGCACGCCTAGCATCTGATTTTCAAAATAATATGATAGCGGGTCATCAATAATATCAATGGCGGTATCCGTAGCAAAGGCAGAAAGGGAAAACGAAAACACCACTACCAAAACAAGAAGTAAGGAAAGTAATCGCTTTTTCATTGACATCACCTACAAGAAGTTGTAAAATATAGAAAAGGTCGAAAGGACGATATATATGGATACAAAAGACAAAGCAATTATTTGGGTGCTATATCTTATCGTGGCAATGATAATACATCTAAACTTATACGCAGTTATAACAGGAGCAATTATCATAGGAATAGCAATAAAAATAATTGATGCTAATTTTGCAAACATCATTTATTGGTTGCAAGAGCGTTTTGACATCAACAGCCGCCAGTGATGGCGGCTTTTTTCTTGCGAATGGACACGAGCGCTACACGAACCCGCTTAGGATGGCAAGGTAACCACGGATAACAATAAAGGTCAAGTTCAACCAAATCAAAACAAAACCCCGAAAGAAATCTGTAACGGTGCAACGTGTTATCACTCATATATAAACTCTCTTTCGAATAGAAACAAAAATAGCGGGGCGGGTTTTACCCGCCCCGCAGGGGCTTGTCTGAATCAGCCGCGGGCGGCGTTCTTCAGGCGGGCGAAGATGCCGATACCCACAGGAACCAGACCAGCGGCGAGACAGAACAGCAGGATGGGCTGCTTAGTGATCTCGGTAACAACGGTGCCGGACAGGGTGAACACATCGGCCATAGCGGCGATAACGGTTTCCATAGCGCTTTTTGCAACCTCTGCACCAGCCTCCGCACCTGCGGCAAACATAACAGTGTTCATGGTTGCGTCTCCTTTCCTCAAAATTTTTGTATGTAATCGCTTGCTGTTTGGGGGTAAGCGTTACAACGTGAAGTCATGCGGGACAATCGCGTATTCGTCCGGCTGGCCTTCATCGTAGCAGGTGACCAGCACGGAATAGTTGTTGCACTGACTGGCGTATGCTTGTTCAATATCTGTTTTCGCGGCAATCAGCAGCAGAAGAAATTCAAGGTTTTCATCCTTAGATGCCTGGCAAATCTCCGGCAAAAGTTCGCCGTAATCGTACAAGGTTTTTTGTGTGATTCTCATTAGAAGTTTCCCTTCAAATCGTCGGGCATAATGCCGAAGCCATCCGAATCAATGACTTTCTGATTGTTGCCCAGCTCGGCCAGGCGGGCGTTGACCGCTTGACGTTCGTCAGCGGACTGGGCCATGTCGCGCAGGCGTTGCCGCTCTAAGAAATTGTCACGCCACATGGCATAGTTGCTTTTGAACGTCGCCCAGCATCCCTGTTCATAAGCCCACCGGCACAACTCGTTGAAGGTATCGAAGGTGGGCATGTCCAGCAGAATCTGAACTTGGTCATCTTCCATCTGGGACATACCGGCGTGTTCGCTGGGTTCTTCAAATTCGTGGGTACCGACAATATCTTTACTGTACTGGTATTTGTCGGGGTCGAGCAAATGCCACAGATAAACGTATGCCTTATACAGGTTGTTCACCTTGCGGATGACATTGACCTCAACGCCAATTTCTTTTGCAATGCCGGAGAAATACCGGGCGTTGGGAAAGCTGCACACAAAGTGAACGTGCGGTTTTTTGAGGTCGCCCGGCATCCAATCCGGGAGTGTGCCCTCGTGCTTTTTCACGTAGGCGTCGAACGCCGCTTGCGAGTACACGTCTTTGTCATGCAGGGCCCATGCGCAGGGCAGGTTTTGTTTGCAATAGTCAATTGCTACTTGCTGACTTTCGGGGTACAGTACAAACATACACTGCCGACTGCGCAAACGTGGTGGTGCTTTTGTGTCGCCCATGTTCTACCATCCTATTTACTGTCATTTTTGTCTTGTGTCTTGGCACTGACACTGACACTCCAAAGGACGTAGCGCCTTTGGAGTGTCAGCCTTGCGGCTGACATGATATGTGGGGCGGTCAATATAGCCGTCGTCAGGCGCGGCTCCCTTACAGACAGAAATTGGAGAAAACCGTCTGCAAGGCATGACGACAACTATATTCACCGCCCCACGGCAGTTACTTACATGGTGGCGGCTGGGCGTTCTCTGGTGGGGCGGGGAGCATTACTTCACCAACTCCCACGCGCGAATCTTGTTGCCGTAGCGGGTCTCGAAATCGAACTGACGGCCAACGGCCTGTTCAATCTTACCGCCGACGGCCTCGACAATCTCGCCAGCGTCCACGGTCTTAATAGACAACTGCTCCGCAATCTGGCCAGTCACACCGATGGTCTTTTTCAGGCCGACAACGTGGAACACGATGTTGTCATAGTGAATTTTCTGGTTCGGCTTGTCCTGCGGAGTGAACTCGCCCTCTTTGCGTCCAACGCCAATAACCTGATACAGCATTTTCTTTCTCTCTTTCCGCTGGTCTTACTTTTTCTTTGTTGCCAGCACTCTTGTTTTGTACTTTTCGGTCAGGTTCAAGGTCTTGCGGCCTTTGTCACGATTATAAAACTCTAAGAAATTATGTAAAAATTGCGAAAAGACTGGCGTTCCGGTGGGAAATGGTGTAAAATGGACTTACATATTGTGTAAACACTCCATGCTCCCACGCGAAAGGAGCCTTTCATGGCAGGCAAAACCAAATCACAAAAGAAAAAGGCGCTGGATATGCGCAGCAAGATGTATCTGGTGCTGGCTCTGTGCAGCGTCATGCTGCTGGTCAGCGTCGGCATCTCGCTGGTGCTCATCGGCGGCATCGACCTCGGCGGCGCGGACGCCCAGAGCGTCTCCACCGTGGACAGCGCGTCCATGGTCGTCGAGAGCGGCTATAATAAAGAGGAAAACACCATCGATACCCAGGCCTACACCTCGACGATCCTTGAGCAGACCTCCGACGCGGGCGACAGCTATGTGGACGAGACGCTGTTTCTGGGCGACAGTAACACGGCCCGCATGTACCGCATGTTCGACTATTGCAGCTACGACAACGCCATCGGCTCGGTGGGCATGACCGCCAAGAGCCTGGCGACCTTTGCCTGCGTGCAGGTAAGCACTTCGTCCGGCTACATCACAATGCCCCAGGCCGTGGCGAAATTGCAGCCGCGCCGGGTCATCCTGACCTTCGGCACGAACGACCTGAACCCTGGCTATAAGGCCGCGGACTTCGTCAAAAACTACCGGACCGGCATCGAGGCCATCGTCACCGCCTACCCCAGCGTGGACATCATCGTCAACGCCATCCCACCCATCGGGCAGCAGCACTCCAACCAGAGCCTGACCCAGACCCAGGTGGACGAGTACAACAAAGCGCTCGTCGAAATGTGCCAGGAGAAGGGCTGGAAGTTCCTGAACAGCGCCGAGGTGCTGAAGGATTCCGTCACCGGCTACGCCAAGAGCGGCTATGTGGAGACGAGCGACGGCATCCATCTGACCCGCACGGCGATGGACGCGCTGTTCAACTACATTCGCACCCACAGCTACATTACTGAGGATGACCGCCCCGCGCTGACGACGATCCCGAAGCACACCGGCGACAAGGACGCCGTGGTCTACACGGTGCCGGTGGTCAGCTCCTCCAGCACCGCCACGGCGACGGCCACGCCCGAGCCCGAGGCGACTGAGGCACCGGCCAGCAGTGAGGCCGAGGCCACCGCCACCCCGGAACCTGAGGTGACCGCGACACCTGAGCCGACTGCAACGCCGAGTCCCACACCCGAACCGACTACAGAGCCGACACCGGCACCCACGCCTGAACCGACCGCCGCCCCCACGCCCGAGCCGACCGCGGAGCCGACACCCACGCCCCCGGAGAACACCTCCGATGCAGATGTTCCCGCCGGGAATGACGGAACTCAACCTACATAAAACACCGACCCCCGCAGCACTGAAGCTGCGGGGGTCTTTTTCTTATGCTTTTTTGCCGAGCAGCTCGGTGCGGATGTAGCGGAAGCAGGCGTCCTCGCCCTCGTCGCGCAGGATCAGCAGGCAGGTCTCCAGCTCCTTGCGGGTCTCGGGGTGCAGGATGTAGTGGTCCCTGCTGCGGTCATAGTACTCCCACGCCGCTGCGTCGGTGTACCTGTCGCCCTTATAGTTCTTGCTGGCGGCAATGCGGTCACAGACCATCTCGGCCACGTAGCGGGCGGGCATCCGCATACCGGCCATGGCATGGTCGCCGTCCGGCGCATAGTCGATCCAGTATTCCAGATGGTGCTTGTTGCGGCCCTTATGGTGCAGCCAGGCGGCGCTGTAGCCCTCGGCCTGGCGCTGGGCGTTGTTGGGGCTGCACGTTCCCTGCCAGTATTTGGCCCCGGCCCAGAACTCCACGGGGGCCAGCTTGCTTAAATCGTGGGTCAGGCCCTGCCAGTACAGCCCGCAGCGGAAGCAGTTTTTCATCACCAGCATTTTGTGATGGCGGATCGTTTTGTAGTGTTTAATGGGATGCCACAAGGTCTTTTTTCCTCCCCGGGATCATGAGTTTTGCCAGCACCGGCAGCAGCATACAGCTGATTGGCACAAACGCAAAGTGCCACAGCATCGGTACAAGGTGGGTATGGATCGCAGCGTGCGCCTTGGACAGCACCATCCAGGACGCCGGGGCCGCCAGCCCCAGCCCCCAGACGATGCACGGCGGCACCAGCTGCGCCGCCGTGCCGCGGCGCAGGCAGGCAACAACGCTCACCGCGCCGACCAGCAGCGCAAACAGCAGCAGCTGCCATGCCGCGACGCTGACGGGCCCGAGCTGCAAAAGCGGCTCCGTACTCTCACCGAAATACTGCGCGAGCACCTGCGGCACGTTCACGTCCCGCACCGCGCTGTCCGTCAGGCTGACGCGGTCCGTGACGGCCCGGGTCATGTTCTGCCAGGCGTCCGCCGCGCTGCCGAAGCAGAGCCATTCCTGTGCGAACCAGAGCGCCAGCGCCGCAGTCACACCGCCCAGCGCCGAGACACCCGCCCCGACGGTGCGGCCCAGCCAGACGAGCGCGCCGTGCGGGTCGCGCCGCACAAAATACGCCTTGGTGGCAGCGTAGCAGAGCGGGATCTCACACAGGATCAAAAATGTTGTAATAAATTCAAACCCGCACATGCAGCGCACCATGCAGGCGGCGGCCACCAGCGGCCAGCACCCGCGGGGCGTTTTGCCGCGCACGCGGGTGCAATGGCAGAGCCAAAGCGCCGCCAGCAGCGGCAGCAGCCAGGTCCACAGGCACCAGTACAGGTCCTTCATGCCGCGCTGCAGCCAGGGGGCCAGCAGCACCGACGCAAACCCGAATGCTGCTGCCAGCGGGCCGAATTCTTCCCACACGGCCAGCGCCACAAGCAGCTCCGCCGCGTAGAACAGCGTGCTGTTCAGCCAGTAGAGGGCAGTCTCCCGCGCCAGACCGTCGGGCAGCCAGTGCCGCAGCAGACGGTTGACCCCGCCGAACAGCCAGCCCTGCAAGCCCGACTGGTGGGTGTAGGGGTGGAACGCCGCCGCGTCGGTGGGGGTGTCGTCCCGGAACAGTGCGCGGTTCGTGTCGTCGCTCCAATCGTCGGTGTAGACGCCCAGAAAACCGCCGGGGGCGTGCTGCCCCTGCTCCATCTGGTGGATGCGGCCATAGACGAGCGTCTGGGAGCCTGTATCCCACACGCCGGTCAGGTAGGCGCTGGCATTGTGCCGCACCGTGGTCAGCAGCGCGGCCAGCGCCAGCACTGCCAGCAGGGTCGCCGCGCCGCGCAGGGGTGCGGGCAGCGTCTGCCATATTCCTTTTGCTTTTGTCAATGTTATCGATCCCATTTGTCGCACAGCGCAGCGATCTGGCTGGCGAATTTTGCAAGGTCCTTGTTGGCCCCGCCCTGGTTGTGGCGGATAACCTCCAGCAGGCGCTGGCCCATGTTGGCCAGACGGTCATAGGCCGCGCTGGTGCGCACGGTCTCGGCGGATTTCGTCTTGATGATCTTCCGGGTGTTGCCGACCTCGGCACAGGCGACGCGGCCCTCGGCGGCGATCCAGATCGAGCCGTTGTAGGGGGCGTCTGCCTCGTAGCCCTCCTCCTTCAGATGGTTGGCCCAGTGCTCGGCGACGGCATCCTCGCCGTGGTTGACAAAGACGAACTTCGGCTTTTCGTCAAAGGCTCGGAGCCAGACTTCCAGCCCGTCCTTGTCGGCGTGACCCGAAAGCCCGCCCAGCTGCGCAATGCGGGCCCTGACCTGCACCGGCTCGCCAAAGAGCTTGACCTCCTGCGCACCGTTGACCAGCGCGTTGCCTAAGGTGCCGGGGCTTTGGTAGCCGACGAACAGCACCGTACACTCGGGCCTCCAGAGGTTATATTTTAAGTGGTGGCGGATGCGGCCCGCGTCGCACATGCCGGCGGCGGAGAGGATGACCTTGGGCGTCGGGTCGCCGTTGATGGCCATGGATTCCTCTTTCGTCTCGCTGACGTGCAGACCCGGGAACTGCAGGGGGTTCCGGCCGCTCTGCACCAGGGCGAGGGCTTCGTCGTCGTAGCACTCGGCAAAGTTTTCCCGGAAGATCGTGGTGGATTTGCTTGCCAGCGGGCTGTCCACAAAGACCGGGAAGTTTTCATGGCCCTTGATACGGCCCTCGGCCTTGATCTGGCGGACAAAATACAAAAGCTCCTGCGTGCGGCCCACGGCAAAGCTGGGGATGACGACATTGCCGCCCTTGTCGAACGTCGATTGCAGCACGGCGCTCAAATCGCCGATATAATCCGGTTTCGGGCCGTGGCTGCGGTCCCCGTAGGTGGATTCCATGACAAGGTAATCCGCGTGGCCCGGGTTGGACGGATCCTTGATGAGCGGCTGATGGGTGTTGCCGATGTCGCCCGAGAAAACGATGATCTCCGGCGTGCGGCCCGGCTCCGCAATGCGCAGCGAGACGGACGCGCTGCCCAGCAGGTGCCCCACATCGGTAAAGCGCATCTCGATTTTGCCGGTTGGCCCGTCGAACAGCGTCTGCCACGTCTCATAGGGGCAGGGCACAAACTGCTTCATGACGTTCTGCGCGTCCTCGACGGTGTAGTCCGGCTCGATCATCTCGGCACCGCTGCGCATGGCCTTGCGGTTTTTCCACTCGGCCTCCTGCTCCTGAATGTGGGCGGAGTCCTCCAGCATGATGGCGCAGAGGTCGCGGGTCGCATCGGTGGTATAGATGGGGCCGCGGTAGCCGTTTTTGTACAGGTACGGGATGCGGCCCGAGTGGTCGATGTGCGCATGGGTCAGCAGCAGTGCCTCATAGGTGCCGGGTGCGCAGGGCAGGTCGGCGTTCTCATACACGTCGCGGCCCTGCTCCATGCCGCAGTCGATCAGAAAGCGGTGACCCGCCGCCTCCAGCTGTGTGCAGCTGCCGGTCACTTCCCGGTCAGCGCCTAAGAATGTGAGCTTCATGTGGGAGAACCTCCTTTATTTGGGGATGTTGCGGGTGGACCGGGAATGAGAGGCCACGGTCAGTTGCGGGCGGCATATATGCCGCCCCTACAGAGCAGTGATTTAAAGCAGAGGCCATCGCGGGAACAGCAGCCGTTAAAAGCATCGGGGGTTCGGGGGAACACCCGAATTTCAAATCGGAGCAGAGGGCGCGGGCGTTAAGCGCGAACAGTAATACTGCGTTCGCGTAGCCCGCGCACTCTGCGACCTCCGCTTTGGGAATCCAAGGGGCGTGCAGCCCCTTGGTCGCGGGTCCGCTGCGTCGAAACAGCGGCAGTTTTCTTTGCAAGCTTTCTTTTGCTGCCAAAAGAAAGCGAGTTCCCGGGAGGCTGCCGCTAATCCTTTAGCCGATAACCTCTCCGTGCCGCACAACCTTCAAAATATCCAGCTTATCATCGACCAGCACGACGTTGCCGTAGCGGCCTGCGTCGAGACTGCCGTAATCGGCATCGATGCCGATGCTGCGGGCGGGGTTCAGGGTCGCGGCGCGGACGGCACTCTCAAGGGGCACGCCCATGTCGAGGACCGCACGCTTCATGCAGTCAAACAGACAGGTCGCGCTGCCCGCAATCGTGCCGGGCTGCTCGGTCAGCGTCGCGCGGGGTCCGCGCACCGTGACGGCCTGGCCGCCCAGACTGTACTGGCCGTCAGGCAGACCGCAGGCCATCATGCTGTCCGCAATCAAAATCACACGATCCGCCCCGAAGGTGTTGAAGGTGAACCGCACCATCGCCGGGTGAATATGGACGTTGTCGGTGATCAGCTCGACCTCGGCACCATCCTCCAGCGCGGCAATGATCGGCCCTGGCGCACGGTGGGTGATGCCCGGCATCGCGTTGTACAGGTGGGTCATGTGGGATGCACCCGCCGCAAACGCAGCCTTGGCCGTATCGTAATCGGTGCAGGTGTGGGCAATCGAAATGCGCACCTCATCGCGGCATTCCTTGATGAAATCCAGATTGCCCGGCTCCTCGGGGGCGACGTCAACCAATTTGATCAGCCCGCCGCTGCGCGCCTGCAGGCGGCGGAACATGCCCGCGTCGGCGGCCATGACGTACTTCGGGTTCTGCGCACCAACCTTCTTGGGGCTGATGTACGGCCCCTCCATGTTGATGCCGACCAGATCCGCGCCGCGCTCGTTCTTGTGGGCCGCGGCCACGTCCATGATGCCGTTCAGGATCTCCTCGCTGAACGTCATGGTTGCGGGGCAGATGGCCAGCACGCCCTTGCTCGCCTCAAAATCAGCGATGGCCTGCAGGCCGGCCTCGTCGGCGTCGCAGAAATCGTGGCCGACTGCGCCGTGGAAATGGATGTCCACCAGACCCGGCAGCGCATAGGCACCGCCCGCGTCAATGACATTCTCGCCCTCCTGCGGGGCCGCGCCAAAGACGATGCGGCCATCGCGGATGATGAGGTCCTTTTCCACAAAGCGGCAGCCGTCGCTGTAGACTTTTGCATTTTTGATAATCATTGCAGTGTTCCTCCGCAAATCAGATCTCGCTCAGGGCTTCCTCGTCGCCGACCAGAATGAAGTCGGGGTGCATCTGCAGGATGCTGGCGGGGACCTCCGGCGTGACGGGGCCGAAGAACGCCTTTTTGACGATGTCGGCCTTGCCCTTGCCGTTGGCGACCATCAGGACCTTGCGGGCCTGCATGATCGTCTTGATGCCCATGGTGTAGGCCTGCTTGGGGACCAGGTCGGCGTTGCCGTCGAAGAAGCGCTTGTTGGCCTCGATGGTCTCCTCCTTCAGGTCAACGCAGTGGGTGCCCAGCTCGAATGCCTCGTTCGGCTCATTGAAGCCGATGTGGCCGTCGTTGCCGATGCCCAGCAGCTGCAGGTCAACGCCGCCCACATTGTGAATGACCGCGTCATAGCGGGCGCACTCGGCGTCGGCGTCCATGTTGGTGCCGTCCGGCAGGTTGATGGCCTCGGGACGGATGTTGACATGGTCAAACAGGTTGCGGTGCATGAAGCTCCAGTAGCTCTCGGGGTGCTCCTTGGGCAGGCCGCGGTACTCGTCCAGGTTGACCGTCGTGACCTCGGAGAAGTCGATGTCGCCCTTGTTGTACCACTCGACCAGCTGCTTGTAGGTGCCCACGGGCGTACCGCCGGTGGCCAGGCCCAGCACGCAGTTGGGCTTCATGATGACCTGGGCCGAGATGATGTTGGCGGCCTTGCGGGACATGTCGTAGTAATCTTTTGCACGGATGATCTTCATAAGAAAATACCTCCTGATTTTTCGGGGTGCGTTGCCCCAGTTTTCCTATTCTTCATTATACCACGCCATGGGGCGGGATACTATGACCGGTTTATGTGATTTGTACCAAGATTTTGTACCGCTTTTGCAGCAAATCACAGAAAAAGCCGCGGACGGGCTGATCGCCCGCCCGCGGCGGAGTTGATAAAGGGAACCAGACCTTTATCCGGTGATGCCTGTTTTTACAGCATCTTCTTCAGCTCGTCGTAGACGAACTGGACCTTGGGTCCGATAACGACCTGGCAGGCAGTCTTGCTGGGGCGGATAACGCCGGCAGCACCAGCAGCCTTGACGGCCTTCTCGTTGACAGCAGTGCTGTCCTTGACCTCGAAGCGCAGACGAGTGGCGCAGTAGTCAACGTTGGCAACATTGTCCTTGCCGCCGACAGCAGCCAGAACGCCGGAGGCGATGGCGGTGAAGTCGTTGTTGGCGAGGGTGATGTTGGCCTCAGCAGCTTCGGCATCCTCGTCCTCACGGCCGGGGGTCTTCAGGTCGAACTTGACGATAGCGAACTTGAAGACCAGATAGAAGACAACGAAAGCGGCGATGCCCAGAGGGATGATCATCCAGGTCTTAGCATGTGCGGGCAGGCTGGCGGAGAAGATCAGGTCGGTAGCACCGGCGGAGAAGCAGAAGCCTGCGCGGAAGCCGGAGTAGTAGGTGATGATGGTGAAGATGCCGTACAGAGCAGCATAGACAACATACAGGGGGAAGCAGAGGAACATGAAGCCGAACTCGAACGGCTCGGTAACGCCGCAGACGAAAGCGCAGATAGCAGCGGAAACAACCAGACCGATAGCAGCCTTCTTGTTCTTGGCAGTCTGGACCATGGCCAGAGCAGCACCGGCAATACCGAACATCATGCAGGGGAAGAAGCCGGACATGTACATGCCGAGGTCCCAATTGACACCATTCTGACCGGTGACATCGCCAGCCCAGTAGTGGCTCAGGTCGCCCAGACCGATGGTGTCGAACCAGAACACGTTGTTCAGAGCGTGATGCAGGCCGGTGGGGATCAGCAGACGGTTCAGGAAAGCGTAGATGCCGGCGCCGATGCCTTCCATCTTGGCAATGCCGTTGCCGAGGGCAACCAGAGCGCCGAAGATGACGGGCCAGACGAACAGCAGGACAACGGAAACCACGATGGAAACAACGGCGGTCACGATAGCAACGCTGCGCTTGCCGCTGAAGAATGCCAGCCAGTCAGGCAGCTGGGTATTCTTGAACTTGTTGTAGCAGGCAGCACCGATGATGGCGGCCAGGATGCCGATGAAGGAGTTGCCGGCGATCTTGCTGAAAGCAATGTAATCGACGGTGCCTTCCTCCAGCGTGCGGACAGCGCCGACAACGCCGGGGCTGAGCAGCTGCTGCATCATCAGGAAGCTGACCAGACCGGCCAGACCGGCGGTACCGTCATGGTCATCAGACAGACCGACGGCAGCGCCGATGGCGAACAGCCATGCCATGTTGTCGATCAGGGCGCCGCCGGCCTTGATCAGCAGGAAACCTACGGTGTAAGCAGCACCGGAGGTCGGGCCCTCGGCACCCATAACGGCGGGAGCCAGAGCGTAACCAATGCCCATCAGGATACCACAGACGGGCAGAGCAGCAACGGGAAGCATAAGAGCTTTGCCGAGCTTCTGCAGATACTTCATCATAAAAGCATTCCTCCAAAAATTGTGAGTGGGTCTTTCCCAACTCGGCGCCGGGCCGTCTGGTTCCGCAGCCGCGACACTTTGTTAATCTCATATTAACATATTCTTCACAAAAAAGAAAGTGATTTTAGCAAAATTGTCGAAAAGCCGAAAAACCAACGGTTTCTTTGTGCAATATTCAAACACGCCATTGATTTTTGCCCAAATTTCTTTGAAAATTTAACTTTTTTGGAAAGTTATTTTCATAACGGGATGAATCTACACCTCGGCTACGTCCTTCGTCGCCACCACATCCACGCCGGTCCCGGCTGCATCGGGCAGCAGGACCTGACCGATGTGTACGGGGGCGGGCACCACGACGCTTTTCAGCGCGCGGACAACGTCAAAAATTTTCTCCTTCGGGATGTCGCTGCGGGTCTTGCAGCTTACGGCGGGCAGGATACCGCCGGTCACGCGCACCGTTGTGGTCACAATGCGCGTCGGGGCGGTGACCTCCCTGCGGGCGTAGGCGTCGCCGCGCGGGCATGTGTTGCCCTGCACGGTGACCACCGCGCCGCCGTCCAACGTCACAGTCAGCGGGCAGCCCATCGGGCAGCCGATGCAGATCAGTTCACGTTTTTCCATCGTCAGCCCTCCTCCAACGTTACCGTCACGGCGTCGCCCGGGCCGCGCAGGAGCTCAGCCTTCAGCCGCGCGGTCTCCATCTCGCCGGGGGCCAGCACGGGCCGCTTGCGGCTGTAGATGCAGTCTGTACCGCGGTACACCGCGATTTTTTTATTTTTGTACACGCCGCCCACGCGGAACCGCAGCGTCACGGTATCCCCCGCGCAGTCGGGGCGGATGGTGGTCGGCACGGTGTAGCGCACGCCGTTTTCGCACCGCACGGGCAGGGTGCGGCCCGCCGCGGCCCCGCCGCCCGCAATGTATGCCGCCGCGTGCTCACCTGCCGCCGCGGCCTCCTCCGACACATAATCCACCAGGTCATGCACATGCAGCACGTTGCCCGCGGCAAAGACGCCGGGCAGGTTCGTTTCCAGGCTCTCATTGACCGCCGGGCCGCCGGTGACGGGGTTCAGCGCCACGCCCGCGGCGCGGCTCAGCTCGTTTTCGGGCAGCAGCCCGCAGGAAAGCAGCAGCGTGTCGCAGTCGTAGTGCTCCTCGGTGCCGGGGACGGGTTTTCCGTTTTCGACCCGCGCCAGCGTGATGCCGGTCACGCGCTCCTTGCCTTGAATGTCCACTACCGTGTGGCTCAATTTCAGCGGAATGCCAAAATCATCGAGGCACTGCACAATATTGCGCTTTAAGCCGCCGGAGTACGGCATCAGCTCCGCCACGCAGAGCACCTTTGCCCCCTCCAGCGTCATGCGGCGTGCCATGATAAGGCCGATGTCGCCGCTGCCCAGAATCACGACCCGCCGCCCGGGCAGGCAGCCCTCCATGTTGACAAGCCGCTGCGCCGTGCCCGCGGTGAAGATGCCCGCGGGCCGGTAGCCCGGAATGTTCAGCGCGCCGCGCGGGCGCTCACGGCAGCCCATAGCCAGAATGACCGCCTTGGGGTGCAGCTGAAACAGTCCGTCGGTCTTGTTCATGGCGGTGACGGTCTTGTCCGCCGCCAAATCCAGCACCATCGTGTTGAGCTTGTATTCAATTCCCAATTCGCGTACCTGCGTCACAAACCGTGCCGCGTACTCGGGGCCGGTCAGCTCCTCTTTAAAGGTATGCAGGCCGAAGCCATTGTGGATGCACTGGTTCAGGATGCCGCCCAGTTCACTGTCGCGCTCCAGGATCAGGATGTCCTGCACGCCGCTTTTGCGTGCGGCCACCGCCGCGGCCAGCCCCGCCGGGCCGCCGCCGATAATGACCAGATCAACGTTTTTCATGGCAGACGCCCCCTTTCACAGGCTATCCTTGTTCGTGCCGACGATGATTTTGGACGCACCGCCGGACTTGGTGATCTCGCTCTGCGGCACGCCCAGCTCCCGCGCCAGGATCTCCATGACGCGCGGGCTGCAGAAGCCCGCCTGGCAGCGGCCCATGCCCGCGCGGGTGCGCCGCTTGACGCCGTCCAGACTGCGCGCACCCGGCACACGGTGGATGGCATCCACGATCTCGCCCTCGGTCACGCTCTCGCACCGGCATATAATCTGCCCGTAGGCCGGGTTTTGTCGGATAAGCTCCGCCCGCGCTGCAAGATCCAGCGCTTTGGGGTCCAGAATGCCCCTGCGCGTCGGGTCAAAATCGGGTTTATTGTGTAAGTGCAGACTGCCGCGCACGATGTCCGCGACCATCGCACCGATGGCCGGGGCGCTGGACAGGCCGGGCGACTCGATGGCCGCGCAGTCCACAAAGCCGGGCGCGATCTCGCCGATGAAGAAGTCGTGCCGCATCTCGTGGGCGCGCAGACCCGCGAAGCTCGTGATGGTCTGGCGCAGCGGAATGTCCTTGACCGCGAGGCCGGATTTCTCCCGCACCTCGTCCAGGCCCGCCGCCGTCGTGGCCGTGGCCTCCTTGTCGTCCACGTCGATGGCCGTCGGCCCGACCAGCAGATTGCCGTGCACCGTGGGCGTTACCAGCACGCCCTTGCCGTACTTGCCCGGCAGCTGGAATACCGTGTGCCGCACATGCTGCCCCGCCGTGTGGTCAAGCAGGAAGTAATCTCCCCGCCGGGCCGTGATGGTCATGGGGTGCGCCGCGTCGGCCATATTGTGCAGCGTGTCGGCGTATACGCCCGCTGCATTGACGATGCAGCGTGTTTCCAGCGTGCCGTGGTCGGTCTCGACGGCCCACCCGGCTCCGCCGCCGTCCAGCGGGTGCAGGCCCGTAACTTTGGTGTCAAACCGAAACTGCACACCGTTTTTGGCGGCGTTCTCCGCCAACGCAAACGTCAGGCCGAACGGGCAGACGATGCCGCCCGTGGGCGCCCACAGTGCGGCGACGGCGGCGTCCGAGATGTTCGGCTCCATTCCCACCAGCTCGTCCCGTTCTATGATGCGCAGCCCCTCCACGCCGTTGGCGATGCCGTTTTCATAGAGCTTTTGCAGCGCGGGGCGGTCCTCGTCGCTCAGGCAGACGACAAGGCTGCCGCACCGGTCGTAGGCAAAATCCAGCTCCTTCGCAAGGGCCGGCATCCGGCGGCTGCCCTCGACGTTGAGCTTGGCCATCAGGCTGCCGTGGGCCGCGTCGTACCCGGCGTGGACAATGGCGCTGTTGGCCTTGGACGTGCCGCAGCAGACGTCCTCCTCCTTCTCTACTACAAGAATTTTCGCGTCATACCGCGAAAGCTCCCGCGCACAGGCGCACCCGGACACGCCCGCGCCGATAATGATTATATCATGCATATGTTGTACCTCGTGTTGTTGGTTTGCAGAGCATGTAGGGGCGACCATTGGTCGCCCGCAGAGAGTGTGCGGTTCTGGAAGCCCTCCGGGTCGATGCGAGCATCGACCCCTACAGCGTAGGGGCGGATTCCATATCCGCCCGGGGGCCTTGCCGCTGCCGCAGGTCAGGCCTTTCCGCAAGCGTAATTTTGCCTTTTGGCAGAGGGCCGGACATGTCCGGCCCCTACCGGGAGGCACGCTTTTAAAAGACCTCTTCCGTAAGCTCTCCCCTCATCCGGCCCTGCGGGGCCACCTTCCCCCCAAGGGGAAGGCTTTAGGGGCCTTACTCCTCCTTCGCCCAGCCGTAGCTGCACCGCACCGCCTTATTCCAGCCCTTCAGCCGTCTGGTGCGCTCGTCGTCGGGGATGCCCGGCATAAACTCACGGTCCACCGACCAGTTTTGCAGCACGTCCTCGGTGCTGCTCCAATAGCCGACGGCCAGCCCGGCCAGATACGCCGCGCCCAGCGCCGTCGTTTCCACGCAGCAGGGGCGCTTGACCGGCAGGTTGCTGATGTCCGCCATCGTCTGCAGTAAGTAATTGTTCGCGCACGCGCCGCCGTCCACCTTGAGCGCCGTCAGATCAATGCCGGAATCCGCCTGCATGGCGGCCAGCACATCGTTGATCTGGTAGCACAGGCTGTCCAGCGTCGCGCGGATGATGTGGTTCTTGTTCACGCCGCGGGTCAGGCCCACGATGGTGCCGCGGGCGTACTGGTCCCAGTGCGGCGCACCCAGACCGGTGAACGCAGGCACGACGTAGCAGCCGTTCGTGTCCCTGACCTTCTGCGCCATGTACTCGCTGTCGCGGGCGTCCTCCAGCAGATGCAACTCGTCCCGCAGCCACTGGATAGCTGCGCCCGCCACAAAAATCGAACCTTCCAGCGCGTAATTTATCCTTCCGTCCAGCCCCCACGCCACGGTGGTGACCAGCCCGTTTTGGGAGAATACCGGCTTCTCGCCGGTGTTCATCAGCAGAAAGCCGCCCGTGCCGAAGGTGCTCTTGGCCTCGCCCCTGGTAAAGCAGGTCTGGCCGAACAGCGCGGCCTGCTGGTCGCCTGCCGCCCCCGCGATCTTGATCTCGCCGCCGAAGTGCATCGGGTCGGCGTACTCGTAGAACTCGCTGTTGGGCACGGGACGCGGCAGCATACAGCGCGGTATATCGAGAATTTTCAGTATCTCGTCGTCCCAGTCCAGCGTGTGGATGTTGAACATCATCGTCCGGCTGGCGTTGGAGTAGTCGGTCACGTGGATCTTGCCGCAGGTCAGCTTCCAGATGAGCCACGTCTCCACCGTGCCGAACAGCAGGTCGCCGCGCTCGGCACGCGCGCGCACGCCGGGCACGTTGTCCAAGATCCACTTGAGCTTTGTGCCCGAGAAGTAGGCGTCGATGACCAGCCCGGTCTTTTGCCGGATCAGGTCGGTCAGGCCGCGGGCCTTCAGCTCGTCGCAGTACTCGCTTGTGCGGCGGCACTGCCAGACAATGGCGTGGTAGACCGGCTCGCCGGTGTCACGGTCCCAGACGATGGTCGTCTCGCGCTGGTTCGTGATGCCGATGGCGGCGATGTCCTCCGCCGACGCGCCGACCTCGTTCATGGCCGACAGCGCCACGCCGAGCTGGGTCGTCCAGATCTCGTTGGCGTCATGCTCGACCCAGCCGGGCTTGGGGAAATACTGGGTAAACTCCTTTTGCGCGACGCTGCACATCTCGCCCCGGGCGTTAAAAAGGATGCAGCGGTTGGACGTGGTGCCCGCGTCCAGCGCCATGATATATTTTTGCTTTGTCATCGCGGTTTCTCCTTTTTACAGCAGAAAATCGATCCGTGTCTTTATTATACAGGATGTTCAGATTTTATGCGCGTGGCAAAACCGCCAAATTTTTCACCCTATTTTTGGCAGGGCTGGCGTTGGGCGGGGCAGGCACGGCATACCGGATGGTGCGGAGATGCCCCCGTATAAGCTCGTATAAGCTATGAAAAGACCGAAGCGGTACGCCCATGATTTCCGGGCACGCCGCTTCGGTCTTTTTATGGTTTTGTCTCAGGGGATTTTTTCCGGCTCTTGGGCAGTTCCTCCGCCGCGGCAATCGCCACAGCGGTCACCTCCACCGCACCGGCCTCCAAAAGTGCCAGCGCACACGCCGATGCCGTCGCACCGGTTGTGATAATGTCATCGATCAGCAGCACCCGCCTGGCGGTCAGGTCTGTGCCGGGGCGGCAGCCAAACGCGCCCCTGGCGTTTTGCAGGCGCTGCTCGCGGGTAAGCTCCTTCTGCGGGCGGCCCCGGCGCTTGATGTACAGCGGTGTCTCCACCGGGACCCCCAGCACCGCGCCCAACCGGCGCGCCAGCAGCAGCGGCAGACCCGGCATACCGGGCAGCGGCTGGCGGGGCGGCACCGGCACAATGCAGCTGTACAGCGGCAGCGCGGTCACACCCGCATACTGCGGCATTTTTCCGGGCTGTTTGGCCGGCAGTGCGCCGAACACCAGCACGGCCACACGGTCCGCCAGCTCCCGGGCATACCAAAAGCAGCCGCCCCGCTTGCAGCGCAAAACGGCTGTACGTACAATATCCTCGTAATAATACGCCGCGGCAGCCTCCCGCACGGCGTAAAAATCGTGTTCGCCCTCCGGCAGACGCGCCGGAATGTGCTGTAAGCGCATTTCCTCGGGCACGCAGGCCGGGCAAACCGTGCCCTGCAGTGCGTCCGGCCCCAGCAATGACCCGCAAAACGGACAGCGCCGCGGAAAAAGCAGGTCCGGCAGACGGCGCAGCTGCGCAAAATCCGTGCGCACTTAATAGAAGCCGCAGCCGTGCTTGCCGTTCTGCTTGACACGGTACAGCGCCTTGTCAGCATCCTTGAAGATGCTCTCGCCGGGGTTTGCGCGATCCGTAAAGGCCACGCCCACGCTCAGCGAGATGGCCGGCAGGTCGTCCGTCGGACAGTACAGCTGATTGTTGATCACCGTGATTTTCTCACGTATGGTATAACTCAATTCCTGATTCACATCCACCATGATAACGGCGAACTCGTCACCGCCGATGCGGCAGACATAGTCGACGCTGCGGAAGGTCGTTTGCAAGAGGTTTGCGACCTTTTTCAGGATCTCGTCGCCCACCGCATGTCCGTAAGTGTCGTTGACATGTTTAAAAATGTCAACGTCACAGAGAATCATTGCAAACGGCTTCTCGCCGTTCTTATAGATATTCAGGATCTTTTCAAACGAACCGCGGTTCAGTGCGCCGGTCAGCGCGTCGTGCTCGGCCTCGTGACGGATGATCTTCTGCGTCTCCTGGTTTTCGCGGTAGACTTCGTTGTAGGTCAGTGCCAGGTCCTGCAATTCTGCCGCGCCCACCACCGGGAAAATCTCCCCGCGCCGGATGCTCTGACCGTAGTCCATCAGTGGTTTCACCACAAAATAGCGCGTTATCATGCAAATTTCCAGCATGAGCAGTACCAGCAGCGCCGCGCACAGCTCAATTTTACGGTACACGCCGGTGAAAACGGTCTCCGCTCCGTTCTGGCGGCTGCGTGTCAGTGCAATCAGGCTGTCCATGCTCTCGGTGATTTTTTCGTTCACATCATCGCGCATATTTTGATATTGGTCGTTGCAAACCAACTGCTGTGCCTTGCGCATCTTCTCGCTGTCTGTCATCGTTATGTCACTGTCATGCAGCGAGACAGACCGGATCTCCGTCGGCCAGCTCGACTCGTCCGCCAGCGTGGCCTGCGCCACAAGCCGCATGGCATACCGATCCGTATAGCTCAGATTTTGCGACGTTGCCATAGCGGATTTCAGCAGCGTGAAAGCATCGTTGTTGCCGTAATGCTCTGCAAAATACTCTAAAGCGTTCTCGCGACGGCGGGTCGTGTTCAGCTCCTCAAAGTAGTTGTCCATGTACTCCCGCTGACCGGTGGCGGTGTACATCCGCACCTGCTCGATCAGGTAGTCCGACCCGCTTTGCAGCTGCCGGGCCAGTGTCTCGCACTGGATGTAATCGTCCGTGGCGGTTTGCATTTGAGCCAACTCCCCCGTGCCCTGCACCGCGAACGCGACGAGCACCACCGCCAACACCAGCGTGGCGACAATATCAAAGATGCTCACCCGCTGTATCCTAATCTTTTTCAACGCCCGGCCCGCTTTCCAACCAGAATTTTTAGGCAATACCGCATAATTCTAAGTGCCGATACGGCGAGCGAGGTGCGGC
>OMAW01000197.1_pt1 | contig 34651 bp, 21 predicted proteins | sample 1644731 | NCBI WGS metagenome assembly OMAW01 (sample SAMEA103958133, study PRJEB25191) | human gut metagenome | biome: human-associated habitat [ENVO:00009003]; feature: intestine environment [ENVO:2100002]; material: feces | place: Germany | collected 2013/2015 | reverse complement strand
GAGAAGTGCTGTCCGACAAACAGAACTATCGGTAGCTTGTTATCATAGATAAATATCAGAAGATATAATAGAAGTACATTAAAAATTTTTTCCACAAACTAAAATCCGACAGGAACACCCTGTCGGATTTCACTTTATCTATGCTTTTCTGCGATAATACACCGCTTCAAACCCGGCTTTTCCTGCCGTCAGAACATCGCTCATATAATTATCCCCCATATGAACGATCCTCTTGCCGCCGTACTCGTTTTTAATTATCCGATACAGCCCTCCGTCCGCTTTTCCGCACCCGTATTCGCACGAAACGAACAGCTTTTCGTAACCGCTGAACCCGTTGTCGCAAAGCAGCTTTGAGATAACGCTTTCGGTAAGATACATATCGGTCGTGATAATAACCGTTTTTCCGCAGGAGATTACCCTGCCGTACACATCAAGCATGAACGGGTCGGCACGGCAAACCGAAAATTCCTCATCGCATTCGGCTTTCACGGCTTCTTCGGCGGCTTTGTCCGTAAGCCCTGCTTTCACGGCTATAATGCGGTAAATATCATTTATGCACGGCTCTTTCTTTTCTTTTCTTGCTTCATTTTCACTGTCGGCCCTGATTTTGCCGAAATTTTCTATGCCAAGCGTTCTGCCCGTATTGTCGAAAACTTCTTTTGGGGAAACACTGCGGAAAATCAGCGTATCGAAAATATCAAACGATACTACATCTGCTTTACACAAAAGCTCCGCCGTTTCCTCAGCCGACAGCGAGTATTCTCCGAATTTCCTGTCGGGAAAATGAAACACGCTGTACTTAAGATATAACAGCAATGCGTACCCCCACGCCGCTGCGGGCATTACCCCGTGAAGCCTGCAGTGAGATGAAACGAAGGAAAAATAACGGTTCTGCACGGAAGCGTTGCCGCTTATCAGCTTATCGTATATCTTCTGTTTTCCGCTCACCTTGTTTCACCGCCTGTTATTCTTCCTGTTTTCCTATTTCGTCCCTTGTGACAGTAGCCTCGTGATTGTAGAATTTCTTCAGCTGTTCTACCGATATATAGTCGCCCGTCAGTTCTCCGCTTTCGTTGATAAGATATTTACCGTTCCACATAGCCGTCCACAGCCACATTGCGTTATCCCTTGCCATTATGTCAGGGTCCGGATATACGGCACACTCCGTGAGTGCCAGCATACGCTTGTTCAGCGACAACGAATCCATTGCATACATCGCCGCAAGATGAGCGGTATCTGTATTGTCATATACGTCACAGCCGACTATATCAACATAATCGTCACCGGGGAACATCTGAGGGTCAATATCCGCCGTGTATATCCACAGCAGGTTTGACAGCCCGTACAGTTCGTCAAAACGTCTGTGCATAGTCTGCCACAGCCATTTATAAGTCTTGCTGTTCTTTTCCCACCAGTACAGCCCAGCACTGCTTGCAGGCAGCGGTCGGAAAAGCACCGTAACACCGCTGTCCTTGAGAACGGAAAGCTGTTTTGCTATTGCGTCCATATCCGACAGCACAGCATAGCATTCCTCCGATATTGTTTCGTCCTCAAGAAGCTGTGCCAGCGATTCCTCATTCATTACCGCCAGATCCTCATAGTCGCTTACGGCCGCACCGATGTCAAATGAGCTTTCTTCACGGTAGAAGGTAGTCTTTCCTATAGGCGTATACCAGTACCATACGTATGACACTATACCGCCGTTTTTAGCCCATTCCTGTGAAAGCTGAATATCCGTGTTGTTTTTCACCAGCTTCGCACCGCTTGCCGTATAGTATCTTAGATCGCTCGCTCTTATTGCAGGAAACCGTCCCGTGTTCTTTACGATTGCGTCAATTTCGGTATTCGTGTTAGGCGTTACGGCCTGTGCCGTAAGCGTTTTCCTACCGTAAATGCTTTTGAGATAATCCATAAGTTCAATACGGTCGGTGTTTACATCCTTGCCCGAGATCCACGTTCCTGCCTGCGAGTAACGCTTATCGGCCGCTTTTTCCGTGTTCCTTACAGTTATCTTGTCCAACGAAACGCTGTTTTTTACTGTCTGGAGAGTTATCCTGTGCGTTCCCTGCGTAAGATATACAGGACATAACGAATGGCTCTCGAACGTATCGCTCTGTACTATGTTATACGCTCCGTACAGTTCGCCGTTCATACGCTTATAGCTGCCGTTTTCGCTGTTTATCTGCTTGTCGCCGTCAACAATAAGAGTGATACTTCCGCCGTCGTCTGACAGTGCGGTTATCGCAATATCGTAAAACTGTGTCGAAGGCACTTCCATATCAAACGATACCGATTTGTAAGCGCCCACTGTTATATATCCCTCGCCGCTGTACTTTCTGTCATCCGAGATCAGCTTTGTTCCTTCCGTCTTTTCCGCTTCAAGAACATAGCTGAAATTTGATTTGTTGATTTTGTATTCTTTGGTTTTATTCTCGGTCACAATACTCGCCTGCGGTACAGACGTTTCCCCGTTTGTCGAGGTATCCGCACTGTCGTCTGAAGCCACTGAGGAATAGTCGATTTCCGAACAGCCGGCAAGCATTATGACGGCAAGTGTGAGTGCCGTTAGTTTCCTGATATGCAAGTCAGTCCTCCTGCTTTATTACCACAATGTCGCCCGACTGTATCTTGTCGGTGAACTTCGCACTTTTCCCGTTTACCGTAAGCACAAGTCTGCGTGTGGGATTTTCAATATCAATATTCGCTCTTTCAAACAGGTCTATAAGCATATACGGAGTTTTGCTCTCCTTTTCGGGAAGATCGGTCGGAACGCCGTTGAAGATTACGGATACAAAATTTCCCTGCTCCGCTGTCTGTATATCCTCAGCCGTTTGCACTCCCGATGCGCTCTCAGCGGCAACGGCGGCTTGTACCGCTTCAGAAGACGAGCCCTTATCAAAGCCCAGTATATCTCCGTCACAAAGAACGTAGCTTTCGGGCTTCTCCTCGCCGTTTACATATACGGTTGCGGTCTGCGTATCTCCGCCGTACTGCATAAGGAACGCTCCGAGCGTTCTTGCGTCGTGTATCTCTATATTGTCAAGCGGCTGTATCTCATAGTCCTTGCCGACTTCTTTTCCGTTTGCGTAAGCACGTTTTCCGGCTACTGCATTTTCACCGCAGAATATGACGCTTACCCTTGAAATATCGTCCGCATAATCACGGATAAATGCGTGTGCGTTTTCGCCGTTCACCGCAGGCGTAAGCGTTATGCTGTCGCCCTGCTTTATCTTTGTTGTAAGTGCGGCAGGCTTGCCGTTTACAGTGATTACCGCAGGAATAAACGCAGTGCCTTTGAGCATCTTCGTTTCGCCGTTAAGAGTGAACTTAAGTCCTGCGCCGCTGTGGCCCATTATCTGAGAGGTTTTGAAGCCTGCCGAGCCGAGAAGCTCAAATACGCTGAGCGACTTTGTATCAAACACCCTTACCTGCTCGCCGTTTAGCGTCACGGTCGAGAAATCATACGCCATATTGGTGCAGGCAGTAACCGCAATGCCGACAGGAGTTACATACTCAGGACCCAGCTTCCTGTCGCCCACATCAACGTTTTTCATAAATTCCTGACCGCCTACAGCAACCCTTCCGTGATCTATTCCTAGCTTGTCCGCAAGTGCGTCCGCAAGGCCGTTAGCCATACTTCCGCCGCCTATAAGGAACATTGCGGCAGGGCTTTGGCCGTTTGCGTCGCATACCGTCTGACTTATCACATCCGCAAGGCTGTCAACGGACGGACTGCATTTCTCGAAGAAATCAGCCTTAGATATTGTCTGCTCCCTGCCGAAAATGTCACGGTATGTAATGCTGTCCGTGTCGCCGCTCGCCTGTATTTTCATGCTCTCCGCCATATTGAAATCAACGAAGAATTTCCTTACAATATCCTCGCTTATCTCATCACCTGCGACTGTTGCCATCGCATAGGCTACTATAGCGCCGTCACGGGCTATCGCAATATCAGACGTACCTGCGCCTATATCCACGAGAGCAATATTGATAAGCCGTATCTCCGGCGGGATTATCACGTTCATTGCGGCGATAGGCTCGAGCGTCATACTCTTTACCTTAAGCCCCGTCTTATCTGTAGCGGCATACAGACCCTCTACTACGACCTCGGGCAGAAATGCACCGATAAGCTCTATAGTGACCTTGTCGCCCTTATGCCCCTCAAGGTTTACCATTGCGTAATCGTCAAGGTAATAATGCACTACTGAGTGACCTACGCAGTAGAATACAGCGTCCTCGTTGCTGTATTTCTCGTCTATCCCTTTCTGCGCCTTCTGTATCGTTTCGCATTCCATCGTGCGTACCATATCCGCTGTGATAGTGTTCTTATCCGAAACGTCAAAATCCATCGACACACGGTAGGTCTTGAGCGCACGGCCAGCGGCGGCTATAGAAACCTCTGTCAACCTGATGGAGTTTCTCTGCTCAAGCGTTTCCTTTACGGTGCGTGCTACCTTTGCTACCTGCTCAATATCCTCTACCTGTCCGTCTATCATTGCACGCTTCAGATGCGGAACGCTCTCGGTATCGGTCACACGGAAGGTTTCACCGTCCATAAAGCCCAGCACGCCTACGACCGTCCTTGTGCCTATATCAAGCGCAAAAACCGTATCTCCCTGCGGTTTCAGCGTCTTTTTAGCAGATGCTGACGGCTTCTTTGCCGTAGTTTTCTTTGCTGTGGCTGATTTAGCCGTGGTCTTTTTATTTTCGCTTGTATTTTTTGCGGCAGATTCTTCTTTTCTCGGTCTGCCTCTTCTTTTAGGTGCCGCCATTTTATTTACTCCCTTTCATTAAAAATATCACTGATTGTACCATAAATCCCGTAAACCCGTGTAGGTTTACATAGCTTTTTTGATTTTTCGGTTTTCCGTATTTTGATTTTTGCTGATACCGATTTTTTATCGGAGCTTCGATAATATAATTACTGCTGATTATAATTATAATTAAATTTCCGGAATAATTCAACCTTTTTTCTGTTTTTTATCGCAAAAAAATTGAAAATATCGTCAGAATATGTTAGAATAATAACTGATATGGGATATTTGCTTATCCGAACGGGAAAAGGACAGACGCGCTAAGAAGGAGAGTATATGGAAATTTCAGATTTTGCCGAAGAAATGACAACACCGATACACGATTTTCTTGTAAAGAACAGTGAAAGTCATACGATACGCTGTTATATGCCGGGGCATAAGGGAACGGAGGATCCGCTTGACATTACCGAAATTGACGGAGCGGACAGCCTTTATGACACCGATACAAACGGCGGAAAGGGCATAATAGCGCAAAGCGAGAAAAACGCATCAAAGCTGTTCGGCAGTAAGAGAACGCTGTACTCCTGCTCGGGAAGTACGCTTGCTATACAGACAATGCTCACCCTTGCAAAGCTGAGGGGCAACGGCAAGGATCACGTTATCGCCGGCAGATATTCGCACCGCAGCTTTATAAATTCCTGCGTTCTGCTTGGGCTTATTCCGTCCTGGATATATCCCGAAGAATACCTCAGCGCCGCCGTTACTCCCGAAAGCATAGAGGCAAAAATCAATTCAAGAACGCTTGCGGTATTTATAAATTCAATTGATTATTACGGCGGTATGAGCAATATTTCCGCTATAGCGGAGGTGTGCCATTCGCACGGTATACCTTTACTGGTTGACAACGCACACGGCGCATATCTGAAATTTGCTCCTGTCGATCTGCACCCGATGACGCTCGGTGCGGATATGTGTGCGGACAGTGCCCACAAGACGCTCCCCGTGCTTACGGGCGGAGCGTATCTGCATATAGCAAACGAGAAATACTGTGCTATGGCAAAGGAGGCGATGGCTCTCACGGCTACCTCAAGCCCGAGCTATCTTATCCTTGACAGCCTTGACAGATGCAACCGGACAATAGCCGAGAAACCCTTTCATATAGCGGAAATATGCAACAAGGTAACGGCGCTGAAGCGGCACTGTGCCGATATGGGATATGTGCTGAGCCAGAGCGATTATATGAAGGTAACATTCGACTGTGCGGCAGTGCATTCGACCGGCTTTGCTATGGCTGAGATGCTGAAGGAATTCGGCATAGAGTGCGAATATGCGGACGAATACCGCTGTGTACTGCTGTTCGGAAGCGGCTCGACTGATGTCGATTTTGAGACGATAAAGACGGTGCTGAAGGCGAATACGCCGAGGTCGGTTTTCGTAAGGAGCCTGCCCTCGCCGCCTGTCCATATCAGGACGCAGACCGCCTGTTCTCCGGCGAAGGCGTACTTCTCGGGAAAGGTGAGACTGCCTGTGATGATGGCGGTCGGCAAGGTGTGCGCAGGTGCGGTTGCGCCGTGTCCGCCGGGAATCCCGCTTATAATGCCGGGCGAGGTGGTCACGATAGATGCCGCAAGGGCACTTCGTGACAAGGGAATAGCAGATATTCCGATAGTTGTCTGACGAAAAAAACCGGCATAAATCACAGGTGATGAAAAACGATGAATGAGTTTTGCAAAAAAAGGCCGCAAAACCGCTTGCAGTGTACGTTTACGGACAATATGCAGAAAACCGTCACGTTGATGATTCATGCTGAAGGTGAGCTTTTCGCAAAAACGGATATTTCGGCGGCAAAAAATCAGGTCCGTATCAAAAGTTTGCGGTGAAGTTTATGCGTTTTGCCTTTACTTTATACAGAAAATGTGTTATAATTATTTCGAAATTCAAACTCACAAGGATAGCCCGATACAGAAAGGACGGTAATCTTTATGAAATTAATATATGCAATCGTAAATAACGATGACGCTCATTCAGTTTCGTCATCACTTACAAAGTCTGGCTTTCAGGCCACCAAACTTGCCTCGACCGGAGGATTTTTAATGTCAGGTAACACGACATTTCTTATCTGCTCTGAGGACGACAAGATAGACGAGATAATCGAGATTATCAAGGATCATTCGCACAAGAGAAAGCAGTTTGTTCCTTCTGCCGCATCATACGGCGTAGGAAGCTACACCAGCTTTCCTGTCGAGGTATTTGTCGGCGGTGCGACTATCTTTGTGACGAACATAGAGAGATTTGAGAAAGTCTGATGTCTGCAAGCAATGCAAGCTGTGACAGCATAAAGCTATTCGGCAAACAGCGTGAGACTGCTCTGCTGGCGGAAACAGCCGAAAGCGACAGGCTTCCTCACGGAATAATGCTGACGGGTGAAAAAGGCATAGGCAAGCGCACCTTCGCAAAGTGGTGCGCTATGCTGTATCTGTGCCGTGAACCCGAAAACAATATGCCGTGCGGCAGATGCAGGAGCTGTCGGAATATCATATCGGGCGAACACGCAGACGTTATCTATGCCAAGGGTGAAAAGTACAGCAAGGAAAGCGTGCGTGATAATGTATGCTTTGCTTCAACGCTCCCCAATGACAGCGACACCCGTGTTTTCATCTATGAGGACTGCGAGGAAATGACGGAGGAGCAGCAAAACGTTCTGCTCAAAGCGATAGAAGAGCCGTCAAAATATAACCGTTACATTTTCACCTGTTCAAACACCTCGCAGATACTTGAAACGATAAAGTCGAGGCTCGTGTGCATACCGATATCGGATATGACGGCGGAAGAATGCGTTTCCTGTCTTGAATACAACGGTTACGACAGCGACACGGCGAAACGGGCGGTAGAGCTGTACGGGACAAATCCGGGCAGAATACGGGATATACTCTCTGACGAAAAGCGCATAAAGCTGTATGATACAGCCAAAAAGGTGACAGAGGCATTATCGAAGAAAGACGAATATTCGGCCGCAGTTGCAATGACCGCCTGCACGACAAGGGAGGATCTGTACGGGGTAATAACGATACTGTACGAGAATGTGACCGAGTCGCTGAGAGTGCTTGAAACCGGCGGCGAGCCTTTGCTATGTCTTACTAAGGCAAGGCTGTATGCCCTGTACGAGGTGCTGAGCGGTTTTGCGCTTATGGACGGAACTAATATAAATGTAAAGCTGATGCAGGCATATATACCTGCAAAGCTGTTTGCCGTTTTACAATAAGGCAAATAAGAAAGGGTAAAAATGACTGAAATTATAGGAGTCAGATTCAAGGATGTCGGGAAGATATACTACTTTTCCCCGAATAAAAATACTGTCAAGTGCGGAAGTCACGTTATAGTGGAAACCGCAAGAGGTGTTGAGTGCGGCGAGGTCGTTATAGCGAACCGTGAGATCGAGGACGACAAGGTGGTACAGCCGCTCAAGAGCATAATCCGCATAGCTACCGACAAGGATCTTGAAACGCAGAAGAAGAACCGTGAAAAAGAGCAGGAGATAATGAAGGTCTTTGCTCAGAAGATAACCGAGCATAAGCTGGAAATGAAGCCTATTGATATTGACTGCACATTTGACGGAAGCAAGATATTATTTTATTTCACGGCTGAAAGCAGAGTGGATTTCAGAGAGCTTGTAAAGGATCTTGCATCGGTTTACCGTACAAGAATAGAGCTGCGTCAGATAGGTGTGCGTGACGAGGCGAAGATGCTCGGCGGACTCGGAATCTGCGGCAGACCGTTCTGCTGTAAGACCTTCCTCGGAGAATTTCAGCCGGTGTCTATAAAGATGGCAAAGGAGCAATCGCTGTCGCTGAATCCCACAAAGATTTCAGGCACCTGCGGACGACTTATGTGCTGTCTTAAATATGAGCAGAACTGCTATGAGGAGCTTCTTGCGATAACTCCTAAGGTCGGCGCTCTTGTGGAAACAGCCGAGGGCAGAGGCATCGTTGAGGATGCAAATCTGCTGACAGGCGTACTCAAGGTAAAGCTCGACAAGAATCCCGATGCCGCCGCTACGGCATTCAAGAGGGAGGATGTAAAGCTGATCAAGGACGGCAAAATAAGAATCAAGAAGGAAGAATTCCAGGCGCTCAAGGGGCTTGAGGACTAAGGCGGCGGGCGGCAATGTGCCGCACCAAGTTCCGCCTTTGGAAATGAAGGCGATTTACTGAAGATGGTGGAACGGCGGAGTTATAGAGAGTGATAAGTTAATATATGGCGGTCACAGTGGGGTGATGTGGGTGCTGTTAAAGAATTATGGCTTTACTACCGGACACCATTTTGACGAGTGCTGAGAATTGAATATAAAGAATCCGCTGTTTATTGCAAATGGCGGATTTTTGTGTTGGGGAGTGTGGAGGAAGATAGTGCGGAAAATCTAATTGATGGTGCGGATGGGGAGCAATCCCTCAGTCTTGCGACAGATAGGGTTGAGTGAATATTAACGTTGATAAAATCGCAAAATGTTGCAATTTATAATAAGAAGTAGCCTTGTCGCAATCCAGCTCCCTTTGACAAGGGAGCCAAGAATGTGGTGCGGAGCGGTGGGGTAGTGCTTGGTGATATATTTCACCTGACCGGTGGGTGTAGGGTGCGGTTTTTTGTATTATATGCCGCATTTATGACCGTTTGCGCCGTTATAACAACCGTTCGTGCCAAAAAGTTGAAATCGCAAAGCAAATGAGTTATGATATAATTATAAAATTATAAGGGGAGAAGTATGCTCATCTGCGTTTGCGATACCGCAAACGAGGCGGAGATACTGAAAGCGAAAATAACACAGATCGCAACGGCGGCATATCGACGAATTGCCTACAGGGTATGTCAGAGGTATGAGAGCTTTGTGAATGAGTGTAAGACGGCTGACCTTATAATCGTGCTTGCCGACGGAGCGGACGGTATGGAGGGTGTTATTGCGGCGAAGAATGCCGACAGGGATACGCCTGTAATATGGCTGTCGGACGATGAGGGATTCGGGGCACAGTCATACAGGCTTGGCTGTACCTATTTCCACAAGAAGCCGATACCGCTTGAAAAGCTGAAGGAGGCACTGCATAAGTGCAGGTGCATGGCATAAGCACGGGTAAATCTACAGGAGGAAAAACATGAAGAAAAAATTTGTACGGCTCATAAGTGCGGTGCTGTCTGCGGCAATGACGTTGACGGCTGTACCGTTATCGGCATTTGCCGAGGGCGAGGCACATACGCATGACGGCGAGAGCAATGTCATCACGACACCGCTTGATTTCAGAGAAAAGACGGCGGACGAAAGCGGTGACGGCTGGAGCTGGGTATATGACACAAAGACGCTGACGCTTGACGGAGTGAACATTCAGGCGACAACAGAAGAGAATATGATGAGCGTCGTAACAGTCCCCGACGGTACGAAAATAGTGCTGAACGGTGAAAACACTATCGTACAGACCGATACCCTCGAAAGCGATACATACGTTCTCAGTGCCGTAAATAATAAAGAGGTCAATTGTGACGGCACAATGACGATCAGCGGCGACGGTGTGCTGAATGCAGAGAACCGCTCTACAGACAGTATGGCACGCTCTCTCGGCGGATCAATAATCCTGAACGGCGGTACAGTAAACGCAACAGGTACTGTAAAGACAAATTCGCTTGAAATACATAATGACGGTGTGCTGAACGCAAATGCGACAACTGCATCTTTTGAGGGTGTGGCTGTCAATGTCAGCGGCGGCATTACTGTTGACGGCAACGGCAGTCTTACTGCAGTAGGTTGTGCTAATGAATCTACGTTAAACAGTGCAATATTGCTTACCAGTAATTTCGGTGACAAAATTTCCGTCAGCGAAAACGGCAGTATTACTGTGCCTGAAGGCAATGCAGCAAGAGTCGGAATATACTACAGCGGAAACAACGGCGACGGAATGGATGCCGAAATAAGCGGCGGTAAGGTCACTGCTTATGGTGCTAAGTATGGCATTTACAAAGTAAACCTTATAATGAGCGGTACAGGCTCGGTTTACACTACGGGCGGTTCATACGCTATCGGTCAAACTGTACCGACAATAGACGAGAATGAATTTGTAATAAAGGGCTCGACCGAGTTCAAGGCTTCGGAAAGTGCTGTGACAGGCGAGGTCAAGTATAACAGCGGCTATTATGAGATTGGCGGAGCGGACGCTAAGACGGTAGTTATAAAGCCTGATACTTCTCCCCGTATAATACTCGGAAAGCAGACAGGAATATTCAAGACGGAAGAGTATGAAATAATTGAAGGCATGACTGATACCAAGCTCAAGGGTACGGTTTACTTTGATATTACTCTGAAGAATATGAGCGATGAAGAGTTTGCAGACGCAAGAGGCTATTTCGGCGGCGATGAACCCGATTTATCAGCAAGCATAATCAAGACCGATTACGGCTGGGTGTGCATGGTCTGCGATACCGAGTTTTCGGTTACATACGACACTGATAATACTCTTACAATAAAGTGCGGAGATATTGTATCCAATACCGTTCAGGTAAAGTCGAATGCAAACCGTTTCAACAAGGTTACACAGGGTGACAACACAAACAGAACGGTTTTCTATACAAACACTTCGCAGGAAGAGAAGGACAATTACAAGCTTGTAAGCACCTATACGGTTGACAGTGAAAGCATAAGCTATAACTGGTACAGTACGAACAGTGCATACAGTGCAGATGAGCTCGGTGCGGCAGTATCCGGAAGCAACGGCGAATTCAAGCTTGCGGATAATATTCCTGCCGGAAATTATGTTCTGTATTGCGATATAACCTATTCAGACGGTGACAGCACAGAAACTGTTACAGAAAAATTTACATTTACATATAAAGAATGTGCACATGAAAACGGTTATTCCGACGGTAAATGCACAAACTGCGGAGCGTTATGTGATCACAGCAATATTGATATTGACACGGGTAAGTGTAACAAGTGTGAGCATCAGTTTGTTGCTACAATCAGCACAGACGGCAATGCGCCGACAGGCTATGACACGCTCGCAGACTGCCTTAACAGTGTTACTGCCGATACCGGAAACTATGTTAAGATCTATCAGGATATCGGCGATGCATCGGCAACTGCAACTTTAGATACTATAGATGTAAATCACAATGTTATGATCGACCTTAACGGTCACAAGCTTAACAATATCAAGCTTGAGGTCAACAAAGACGTCACGCTTACATTAACCGGCACAGAGGGCAGTTATGTTGACCAGGTGTATGTTTGCAAAGGCGGATCATTCATAATTGACAGCGAAGCAAATGCAGAATTTAATACAATTTTTGTTGAGGCAGGTGCACAGCTTGCTGTAAACGATGGCGCAAAAGTAACTACAGAGCTGTTGACTGTGATAGCATCAGTGGCTGATGACGGAACTACAACGACATCTGTAAAGCTTGCTACGGGAATGAAGTTAGGTGGGCTGTCATATCATAGCCAAAACAATTCCGGAGTTCTGAAATTAGGCAATCTTCTTGATGTTACCCGGCAGGCACTGCGACGTGAAGATAACGGCAATTATCTTGATCTTTATAAAGAATATGGAAGTATGGGTTATTCCGTTGCGCTTACTGTTGTAGAGCATACTGACGCTGACCACAAATACGGCGATGGAACAGGCAGGTGCGAGGAGTGCGGAAAGCCCTGCGAGCATGGCGGTGATATAAACACGGACACCGGCATCTGCTCAATCTGCGGTGCGGTTGTGTCTGTCGCACTCTATACAGACAAGAACGGAAGCTTAAAGTATGTAGATACCGATGAGCTTGACTCTTTACTGAATGAATACAACGGAAGCGGTACGATAAAGCTGTTTAAGGATTATGATAATTCAAAAGCTCAGTATGACTTATACGGAGAACTTACAATTGACTTAAACGGACGCAGATTAAATATCCGGAGTATTACTCCTTGCAAAAACGGAAAGCTCACAATCAAAAACAGCGGCAATCCGGTTATGCTCGGTTGTAATGTATATCCGACAAACGACGCTTCATACGCCGGCGGTACGCTTATAATAGACGGCGATGTAGTTTTAGACACTTCGATCTATGTATATGATTCGAGTACGGTTATATTGAAAGCCGGTGCATATCCAGCCGGACTTTACGCCAGGGACAGCAAGACATTATACGATATGCTCGGAGAGGGTAAGGCTTTCTTCAAGACTGACGGAACTCTTTTCAACGCAAACGTTAAGGAAATATCAAGCAGTGAAACGCTGACAGTCAAAGACCACAGCCATACCTATGTTGACGGCGAGTGCGGCTGCGGATATGTTTGCCCTCACAGCGATGTTAACAGCGAAACGGGTAAGTGTAACGAGTGTGAATATCAGTATGCGGCTGTTATCGTAAAGGATGGGGCTGCAGCTTCCGTTTATGAAGAAAATGAGATGGGAGCGGCTTTTGAAGCGGCTGACAGTGACGCAAACACCGGCTGTACATTAAGAGTATACAAGAATTATACAGGCAGCTATACAACACTCAGCGGTAAGTTCACGCTGTGGATCGCTGAGGCTGCCAATGTAGGTACGTTAACTGTTTCGGGAGATATAACCGTTACGGGATCGGAAAAAAATAATCGTATTTATGGCGATTTCAATGTAGCGGCCGGCGGTAAGCTGACATTTGACGAAAAATGCGGCGCTATGGGAACTGTGTCGGTAGGTGCAGGTACATTTGACTGCTATAGTACATTCGGCATAACACTCAATATAAACGATGCAAGCAGTGACGTAATTCTTCACGGCGGAGCTTTCAGAAAAATATGCTATAACGGCGGCGGGGACAGAGCAAACGCAGAAATACTGACTTTGTTGGCTGAGAACCGTATATTTACGAGGACTTACGGTGAACTGATAGACGGCTCAAAAACACTGTTGAAAGACGGTTTTGCAACAACTGTTATTGTAATACGACATGAAGATCACAGTTACGACAGCACAACGGGCAAGTGTACGATTTGCGGTAAGCGGTGCGGTCATACGGATGTTGACAGCAAAACGGGTGTATGCTCTATCTGCAAATATCAGTTTACTGCGGGCATTTCGGGCGTGGGAACAGCGAAGTATTTCGATAATATAGACGACGCTTTTACTGCGGCATTATCGGAGGAAAACAACGGTTGTACGCTGACATTGTATAAGAACTGTGAGATTACACAGAACGTAGAAATCGGCAATACAAAGGTTACTGTCGATGTGAACGGATATTCACTCGGCGGAGAGGCGGATATAAGTGTAAATAACGGTGGTGTGCTGTACCTTAAGGACAGCAGAAAAAGCACCTACTACGGATGCATAGACGCACCTTTTAGTGTAAACGGCGGTACGCTTATAAACGGTACTGCAGACGGCGGCAGTTCAGCCGCAGATGTACTCAATTTAGTCATTAACAGTGCTAAGCGTGTCGAAATATACGGCGGCATATTTGAGAATGTTTATATTGCACACGCAAGCGGTGTAGTTTTATACGGCGGAAGGTACAACACCATCTGCGGCGAGGAAAGCAACAGCACACCTGTAAACACTCTGCTTGCAAAGGGTTATGCATTTGCGACCGTACAAGAATTCACAACTCTCCCCGAAAGTATAGTTGACGGCAGTGTGAAGACAATCGGCGGAAGACTTACAAATGTCATGGTTGTAGCGCATGAGCATAGATACAACGTGGAAACGGGCAAGTGTCCGTGCGGCGTTTGTGCGCTTGCTATATTTACCGAGACAACACAAAGCTCTGAAACTTATACATTTATTGAAAGCGAAACACAGTTTAAAAATATTGCGGAAAATGAGGCTGACGGTGTATTAAAGCTGACCGGCGATGTAGATTGTATTGTTAAGGGCATAATAATAAACGGCAATAAAACGATCGACATGAACGGTCATACGCTGAATGTTTCGATCGGTACCGAGGAAATAAGCGCAGTAGCGGTTTACGGAAATGTAACCTTTGAAAACAGCGGAAGCAGCCGTGCAGTTATAAACGCCACCGGCGTTTATTCCTATGGAATGGTAACTGTAAACGGAGATATTGAATTCGATACTTTTGCAACATTTGAAGACGGCGACGCTTTGATCAATGCCGGAGTATTCAAGAGCATTTATGTTCAGGGAAGAAGTGTAATTGAAATACTGGGTAGCGGTAAGGCGCTTGCAAGTGAAAGCGGAGAAATACTGAATGCAAGCGTACAACAAATATACAAAGCAGGCGATAATATATTTGTTACGGCTCACCCGAAGCATACATACGATGATCACGGCAACTGCGCTTGCGGATATAAGTGTCTGCATGACGGCGAGGGTCAGGTAAATGAAGACAGCGCCAACAAGGTGTGCAGTGAGTGCGGTGCGAAAATTTACGCAAAGGTAACTACTGCCGACGGAAAGGTAAAGTATTTCGACGACATAACCGAGGGCTTACGGTATGCGGATAAGGCTGAAAACAAGGGCTGTGTTTTCACTCTTGTAACAAGCGGTAAGATCAATAGTGGGGTTACGCTGTCAAACGGTCAGTTTACTATTACCACAAGTAATTATGGTACTATCTATGATTACAACCAGACAATAACTATTGACGGTGCAGATGTTATTGCTGAAGGTTATATGTTCATCAAGTGCAAGGTTAATGTGAAGAGCGGATCTCTTACATTACCTGAGGGCTCAAGCGCCGGATTTGATAGTATTGCTATATCAGGCGGTACCGTAACTGTCAGCGAAGGCGTCAATGTTGACAATCATGCGGGTGCTGATAATTTATTTGTAAGCGAAGACGCAACTGACGCAAAGGTGACTATAGGCGGAGGTACTTACGGCAATGTCTATCTCGGACAGCTTAAATTAAAGGACGTAATCGCAAGCGGTGTGCGTGTGATAAGCTACGACAATCCGACAGATCCGACTGCGGAGAAAACAGCAACGGCTTTATTATACAGCGATATAGCCGAAAAAAATAATTTTGACTCCGAAAACAATACTGTAAGCTATTATCTGTTTACCAAGTGCGAGCATAAGAATAAGGACGGCAGTTATGCCTTTAATGACAGCGGTATATGCAAATACTGTAACTCTGAGTTTGCCGCAAGCGTAAGCTATACGGTTGACGGAAGTGCAAAGACAGAGCTGTTCAGCAATATATGCGACGCTTTTGACAAGGCTAATGAGATAGGTACGGCTACAGTAACGCTGTATAAGGATATTACAGACAGCGAACGTACACAGGAGATTACCGTTATGGGCAATGTAACGCTTGAACTGAACGGTAAAACACTGGGTGGTCGTTATGGCATAGCGCGTATATCGGTATCTGACGGTGGCACGCTTACTGTAAACGGCGATGGCGATATGGATACACCTATTTACGTTAATGAAAACTCAAAATTAGTCATTAACGGCGGTGGATACTTCAATTCTGTGTCAGTTAAAAAAGGAGGCAACGCAGAAATAGGCGGCGGCACTATACAAGGTCTGTCCGTTCGCGGTAACGTAAAACTCAGCGGCGGTAAATTCAACGACATCGAGATATTTAACGGCAATCTTGAATCTGTACTGGCAGACGGTTATGCGTATAAAAATGCTGACGGCACTTGGCTTTCGATTGATGAGCGTGAAAAAAATAGCTATTTGGGCGGTTCTAAAGGAGCGTTATCCGTAGAAGAAGCACCCATAAAGAGCGCAAGTATTTCGTGGGCAGGCGGAGGAACGCCTGTTATATACCGTAACGGAGCGAAAAAATTAAAAGTCAATGTTACATGCGATGTGGCGGACACTTCAAAGCGGATAACCTATTCGGACTATGTAAACGGCAATAATCGCAGTAAAGATTCTAAGCTTTCTGTTAACTGGTATATGGTATTCGGTTATAAAATCGGTGAGATTGTAGCGGAAGACGGTGAGGTTGAATATTACACTGTACTGAAGTGTGACGGATACGAATATAAGTCGAATGCACTTAAGTTTACACTTGCGACCTGCTCGCACCCTGAGGATAGCTTTAATAACGAAACCGACGGTTTGGTATTCTGCGGTATATGTGATTTATTGATAGAAGCCGAGGTAGTAGATGCTGACGGCAAGTCGTTAGGCTATGCGGATATAGAGAGTGCCATAAAGCTGGCGCAGGAGAACGAAGGCAGCACTGTAAAGCTGATTTCGGAAAGAGTACCTGCGTCCATTACCGTGACGGGCGGTAAGTTTACTGTTGACTTTAACGGTAAAGAGGCATATTATCAGTTCGCTGTCAACGGCGGTGACGTGACTTTCACTTCTTCAGCAGAAAAAGCCGATGTAGAAAATCTGCAAAGCACAATCAAAGTAAACGGAGCTAACGCTAAGGTTACAATTGACGGTAAAATCAAGCTGGGAAGTGTAACAATATCAAGCGGTGCGCTTGCAGTAAACAGTGCCGAGAGTTATATTAAAGAACTGTCAATAAATGGCGGAAAGACTGTTGTAAACGGTGCAAATATTGATGCACTGAAAGCTAACGGCGGAGACACGGTCATCAATTATGTTACAGCCGATTCTTTAAGCGTGAATATCAACGGGTCCGGTAGCATCTCTATCGTAACCGGCGAGTTCGGCAGCACCACTTGCAAAACAGGCTTAGGTATGGCAATTGCGAGTGGAAGCGTAGTTTTCGGCAATAGTATGAATGGCATTACTGTTTACACATACGAAGCTATTCAGACCATGACCAAAACCGATAGAATTTTTGTTGAAAAGTGCAGCCATAAGGACGGAAACGGCAGTTATGTGCTTGATGGTAATCCCTGTCCTTACTGCAATGAGGAAATTGTTGCAACTGTAAGCTATACGGCAAACGGCGGCGAAGAGACGGATCTGTTCAGCGATATTTATGACGCTTTTGACAAGGCTAATGAGATAGGTACGGCTACTGTAACGCTGCAGAAGAACATCACGGACGATATTACAGATACGATAGCTGTTACAGGCAATGTTACGCTTGAACTTAACGGTAAAAGGCTCTCACAACCCGGTACTGATGTATGGTATTCCATAGAAGTAACGAGCGGTAAGCTGACCGTTAACGGCAGTGGCTTAATAAAACGTGTTGCCGTTTGCAACGGCAGCGATGCGGAAATCAACGGTGGTACTCTCTCTGACTTCATAATTAAAGACGGCGGTAACGCTGTAATTAAAGGCGGTCAATTCTACAGCTTACAGGTTTCAGGCGAAGGCAGAAACGTAGGACAGCTTCTTGCGGACGGCTATGCCTATTGGAGTTTTATCGATTCCGGCATCTGGTCTACTATTGCAGAGCGTGAAAAGCAGGATATAGCTAATGTAGAAGTAAGGACAGCGCCGATAAAGAGTGCAACAATTTCCGCTGAGAACGAGTCACCGATAATATACCGTAACGGTAAAAAGGCTTCAACTTTCGCGGCCGATGTGACATATTCGGGAAATGAAACACTCTATATTACCGGATGCTTAATTGACGGAACGGTAATAAGCGAAAAAACAGAATTATTAAACGGTTACTGTTATTTACTTGGCGATCAAGTTGATAAAGTGGTGGCAGAAGACGGAGAAATCCAATATTACTGCATATTTACCTATGACGGATATGATTATAAGTCGAATGTGGTAACGCTTACAGTAGCTACCTGTCAGCACCCCGTCGAAAGCGTAAAATGTGACGATAACGGTTGTGTGTGCGGTATATGCAACAGAGCACTAACGGCTTCGGTAGAGCTGTCTGACGGCACGTTATCGTATTACGAAAACTGGAATGACGCTATCGGCGCTGCCGAGGAAAGCGAAGGCTGTACATTAAAGCTGTTAGACTACAGTGGTGTTAATGATGGTGAAATATTTGACATAAGCAAGGGTAGATTTACCGTTGATTTAAATAAAAATGACGGCACCACAACATTTGCATTTGATGTCAAGGGCGGAGATATAACGTTTACGGCATCGCAAGAAGCCTCAAGTTCACTTACCGGTGTAACGGTATCGGGTGAGAATGCCAATGTTTTAATTGACAGTAAAGCCACATTGAATTATTTAGTTGTAAATTCCGGAAAGGTTAGTGCCGATGGTGCTAATATCGGCGCAATAACGATAAACGGCGGAGACACGGTCATCAATGATGTTAATGCCGATTATTTAAGCATGAAAGCAGACACGACCGGTGGAAGCGGATATAATGTCTCTATAGTAAGCGGCAGATTCAACATTGTGATTTCCGATAGATATACTTTAGGCAGGGCAATTGCGAGCGGAAGCAGAGTTATAGGCAGTAGTAAGAATGGCGCTATTGTTTACACATACGCTGATATTCAGAACAAGACCAGTGCCTATGATATTACTGTTATAAAGTGCGACCATAAGGACGCAAACGACAGCTATGTGCTTGACGGAAATCCCTGTCCTTACTGCAATGAGGAAATCGCCGCAACTGTAAGCTATACTACGGCAAACGGCGGCGAGCAGACAGATCTGTTCAGCGATATTTATGACGCTTTTGACAAGGCTAACGAGGCAGGTACGGCTACTGTAACGCTGTATAAGGATATTACAAACAGCGAACTTACACAGGGCGTTACCATTACCGGCAATGTAACGCTTGCACTGAACGGTAAAAAACTGGGTGGCACTTTTGCTTTCAACGCACCTGTAGAAGTATCCGACGGCGGTATGTTTACCGTAGGCGGCGATGGCAAAATGCGGATGCCTATTAAAGCTTACGCAAACTCAAAGTTAATCATCAACGGCGGTGAATTCACATCGGTGATGGTTTACATAGACGGCGACGCAGAAATAGGCGGCGGCGTTATAGACGCTCTGACCATTATAGGTAACGCTAAAGCAAAAATCAGCGGCGGTAAATTCTACAACATCGAGATAGCAAACGGCAGTCTTGAATCTGTTCTGGCTGACGGTTATGCATATAAAAAGGACGGCGGTGCATGGCTTTCAATTGCAGAACGTGCAGAGAGCGTTTATAGCAGTGTGAATAACGACAATAAACCGGTGAATGTAGAAGAAGCGCCGATAAAGAGCGCAACGCTTAGCACAGAAATGAACAAGCTGTATCGCAACAGCAACGCAAACCCCACGCTGAAGTTCAACCTTGCTCTTGCTCACGGCTCGAACCTGAACGACTCGTATGTAAGTAAGAGATACGGTATAAACTCCTATGTAAGCGGAGATATAATTTATAGCAGCTTAAGCGCACTTGTAAAGGACGCTAAATTGTCGGCAGACGAAATAATTGATAAGGCGGGCAACAGCGTTGCTGCCAAGATATACTTCGTAGTTATTACCGATGACGGCTATGAAATAAAGTCGAACACTGTAAGTATAGACCTTGTTGATTGTGATCATTCTCAGGTGGTCGATCCTACAGCGGACAAGGAAACCTCAGGTAACATTACTGAGCCGACATATTGCGAGATATGCGAGAGCAAGTTCAATGCAAAGATAACAAAGGGCGACGATGTCAAGTATTATAACGATCTTGACGAGGCTGCGAAAGACGCTCAGAAGAGCGAAAACGAGGGCTGTACCTTATATCCGCTTTATAACAAGAACGGATACGGCGGTCAGTTAGTCATAACCGAAGGTAACTTCACGCTCAAGTACGCAGTTCGTACAGCGTTCTCACGTCCGATCATCATAAACGGCAAGGCAAAGCTGACGGTTACGGGACGTTGTGCGGTGACAGCGTTTGAGAATCAAGACGCATTCATAGTGAGGGGCGGTGATGTCACATTTGACGGGCTTGCAACAGGCAGCAATGTGACCATAAACGGCGGAAATGTTACAATGGCCGCAAACAATATAAATTGCCTTACTATAAACGGCGGTAATGTATCCATTTCGTCAGGTGGGTTTGCCAAAATCGTAACTACGGTCAGTGATAAGGTGATAGCCGATTATATCGATCACGGCTTCTGGGTACAGGACAGAGGAACAAAAGAGTGGATAGATATATACAGTCTTAATAAGGCAACGGCATCATCGACAAACGGACTTACGGTACGGTTGTGTCCGATGCAGATAATCAAGCCGATTGATACTGTATATTACACCAACGGCTATTATCCGGGCGACATACCGTCACTTCAAATAAATGCAGAGCCGTGGTATTCAGGCGAGGTCGACGCAAAAGTTGCTTATCAGTGGATCGCCATTGATGAAAACGGCTACGAAACAGTGATAGAGGGCGCTACAGACAGAAAGCTGTCGCTCGAAAATCTCACAACGGGCAGGTACTACTGCCGTCTTACCTACAGCAATGCTACAACGGCGGGAGTTTCGATGAAGTCGGACGTTGTAACGGCTACGATAACCGAATGTGAGCATTCCGGAGGAGAGGCTACCTGCACCAAAAAGGCAAAGTGTGAAATATGCGGTGCGGAGTATGGCGAACCTCTCGGTCACGACTATGTTGTAATCAAAGTAGTTGAGCCTGACTATCGCAACGAAGGCTACAGCGTATTTGAATGCACAAGATGTAAGGATTCATATATCGGAAACCGTGTTCCCGTAAAGCCTATTCCCGACGTGGAAGAAATAGCGGTTGAAAAGACAACATACAATGAAGTCGATATAAGCTGGAAGAATATAAGCGGTGTTGACGGATATTATGTCGAATGCTATGTCGGCAATCAGTGGAAGCAGATTAACTGCAGTGCTGACGGCGACAGAGGAGTGGCAAAGCTGAGCGGTCTTTCTGCAGGCCTTAAATATAAGGTAAGGATAGCGGCTTATGCAGGAAGCTTCACCGGCAAGTTCAGATATTTCTATGTTGATACTGTTCCTTCTCCCGTATGGAATATAAATACGGTGAAGGCTACCGATGAAACGGTAAGAATAAGCTGGAGCAGAAACGCCAGAGCGGACGGCTACAAGGTAGAGTGGTACATTAATAATCAGTGGTCCGTAAAGACTGTTACCGGCAACAATAATATATCGGCGGTTATAGACGGACTTTGTGCAGGAACACGATATAAAGTAAGGGTAAGCGCATATAAGGGTGACCTTTACAGTCCGTATACATACGGCTATATCGATACGCTCCCGTCAAAAGTTACGGGTATTACGCAGACAGTCACATCTTCTTCGTTTACGCTTAAATGGGATAAGAACGAAAGTGCGGACGGTTATACCGTTCAGTACTATGCAGACGGTAAGTGGAATGAAAAGACGCTCGTCGGCAATAAAAAAACTACCGTTACAATAGGCTCGCTTAAGGGCTACAAAACCTACAAGGTCAGAATAAAGGCTTATAAGGGTGAGCTTGAGAGTACATTCGACGATATTTATATCACTACCGCTCCGACAAAGGTCAGCGGTCTTAAGGTAAAGAGCGCAGTTGACTCAAAGGCAGTAGTTATATGGAATGCGGATACAAACGCTGACGGATATAACGTAGAATATTATATCGGCGGTAGGTGGCTCGAAAAGACCATAACCGATAATAAGACAGCAATGGCTGTGCTTGGCGGACTTACACCTTACATCACATATAAAGTAAGGGTAAGAGCGTATAAGGACAATCTGTACGGCGATTACAGCTATACTACGGTTACTGCAGTGCTTTCACCGGTAACCAATATCAAGGTTGTATCGGCAAAAAGCAACTCGATAACCGTTAAGTGGGGTAAAAACGCCAGTGCAGACGGATATAAGGTTGAAATTTACAAAGGCGGCAAGTGGGTCAAAAAGACGTTAAAGGGCAGTACGAATGCTACTGTCACTATTGGCGGACTCAGGGCCGGAAGCGTGTATAAGGTAAGGATTGCGTCTTATAAGGGTGCAAATACAAGCACTTATACTTATGCAAATGTGAAGACAGCCAAATAAGCTGACAGTAAAAAAAGAGAACACCGGGCGACCGGTGTTCTTTTTTGTGTATCAGATGCGTTTTTACTATAAGAACAAACTGAGCCGTAAGCAAGAGTGCTTACGGCTTGGTTTGTTTATTGCTTTTTATGATACGCCGTTTTGCTGTCCTGCGGTAAGCAGAATTTTGAAAAAGGCGAATCCGGTGCGGCTCACAGCCGCAAAAAGGGTACTGCGAAGAATATGGCAGTACCCTTAATTGCATATTTATAACGTTAATATCCGCCGGTAACGTAACTTTAGCCAAGCTGAAACAGCCGGAACGGCGAATTTGGTGCGGCTCACAGCCGCCGCTTACTTGAAGTATCTGTGCAGCAGACCTTCGAAAGCCTTACCGTGACGGGCTTCATCCTTAGCCATCTCGTGAACTGTGTCGTGGATAGCATCAAGATTCAACTGCTTTGCTCTCTTTGCGAGGTCAAGCTTGCCCTGTGTAGCGCCGTGCTCTGCGGCAACTCTCTTTTCGAGGTTTTCCTTAGTCGATGCGCTTACAACATCGCCTAAAAGCTCTGCAAACTTTGCAGCGTGTTCAGCCTCTTCCCAAGCTGCCTTTTCGTAGTAAAGGCCTACCTCGGGGTAACCTTCTCTGTGAGCGGCTCTTGCCATAGCGAGATACATACCTACCTCTGTGCATTCGCCCTCGAAGTTTGCCTTTAAGCCTGCGATGATCTCTTCATCCTCAACTGCCTTTGCAATGCCTACCTTGTGCTCGTCTGCAAATACAAGCTTTTCGCTTTCCTTAAGCTCTATGAACTTGCTGCCGGGAACCTTGCACTGGGGGCAGAACTCGGGAGGTGTATCTCCCTCATGAACGTAACCGCATACCGGACATACCCACTTTTTCATAGTAAATTACCTATCCTTTCATAGTGATAAAATCATTATTTTCTTATTGTTATTAGCGAAATCAGTAACGTTTACTGATTTGTTGATTTTATTATAACCGATACTTCGGCGTTTGTCAATAGGTTTTTGAAAATTTTTTTGTAAAAATTAGGTTAGTCGGGGCTTACTTAGGTGGTTGAGGTTTTGGAAGGGTTGGTGTGGGGCGAGGCGGCGGTGTAGCAATCCCTCCGTCTTGACGGCAGAAAAGTTTGGTGAATAAAAAAGGCGGACGTGTCACAAACAGAAAGCAACAATATCAAGGCTTGTGTCTTGCCGTCAATCCACCTCCCTTTGACAAGGGAGGCAAGTTTAGTGCGCGGCGAGGGATAGTGCGGATGTGAAAGCGTATCGGTGCATATAGATGTTGGCATTGCGAAAAGCGGGTGGGATAGTGCGGTTTTGGGAGGGCTGATGCGGGGCGAGGGAGGGTGAAATATTTCACTGCGTGGGCTTTAATAGTAATAGGTTTATCGACAGACTAAAACCACCGTTGCGGGTATGCAACGGTGGTTTTGTATATCGTGGTTATTTCAGGAAGCCCTCGATTATTTTCTCTTCGGCTTCTTCTCTTGTAAGACCCAGCGAGCAGAGCTTTAATATCTGTTCGCCTGCTATCTTGCCGATAGCCGCCTCGTGAATAAGTGCGGCATCAACATTTGCCGCATTGAGAGCCGGCTGTGCATCGACCTTGCCGTTATCCGCAAGTATCGCATCACAGGCGGAATGGCCTGTGCAACGGTTGTTGCCCTCGACTACGGAGTAAAATGCCTGATGGGAATTTCCTCTTGCAACAGAACGTGAAACAAGGTCTGCGCCGCTGTCCTCGCCGTTAAGCTCGACATGGAACTTTGTTACAGCCTCCTCGTCACCGTCGGTCATTATACGCTCACGGACAACTATCTTTGCACCCTTGCCGAGTACGGCGGAAGTGCTTCTTGTTGTTCTGTCGACACCTCTGAGCTGTATCGTATCCATCTCAAGATATGAATCCTCGTCAAGAACGCAGTCTGTGACGGGGTCAATCTTTCTTAGTCCTGTGCCTTTGCCTGTTCCGATATGCTTTTCCTTATAAAGCACTCTTGCGCCTTTTTCAAGGAAGAAGCGGTGAATGCCGTTGTGACGAGCCTGCTCCTCGCCGTCATTATGCACGCCGCATCCTGCTACTACAACAACGTCAGCGCCCTCTCCGATGTAGAAATCGTTATAAACAAGGTCGTCAACGTCACTGTGGGTAACGCAGGCGGGGATGAATACCGTTTCACCAACAGTAAATGGCTTTACACGGATATTTATACCCGGCTTGTCCTCTTTTGATTCGATAGTGATATTCTCCGACGATCTTCTGCCGGCGCACTTGCTGTCCTCACGGATATTGTATGCGCCCGCAAAGCCCGATACCTCGTCATAATCGGAGATTATCTTAAGCATTTCGGCTGTTGTGCCGTTGAAATTTACGTCCATTATATTGCTCACTGACAACCGCCTCCGTTTCTCTGGGGACATCTGCAGGCGTATTCTCCGCCGAGCAGTTTCGGAAGGACTTCCTCACGTGATCCTGCCGTGCGTATTGTGCCGTCTGCGACTACTATTATTTCATCGGCAATCGAAAGAATACGCTCCTGATGCGATATTATAACGAGCGAGCCTGTGGTGCCGTTGCGTATTTCTTCAAACGTTTCCACAAGTCTTGAGAAGCTCCAGAGATCTATTCCTGCCTCCGGTTCATCGAATACCGACAGCTTGACGTTTCTTGCAAGCACGGTCGCAATCTCTATACGCTTTGCTTCGCCGCCCGATAAAGCGCCGCTCATCTCTCTGTCGATATATTCCTCCGCACAAAGACCGACCTTGCCGAGAAGCGCACAAAGCTCGTTGTGACCCAGCTTTTCTCCTGCGGAAAGCTCCAGAAGATCTCTTACCGTAAGACCCTTGAAGCGTACCGGCTGTTGAAAAGCGTAGGCAATGCCCAGCTTTGCTCTGCCTGTGATGTCCATATCCGTTATATCCGTACCGTCAAGGAGAATCTTGCCAGATGTGCATTTTTCCACACCTGCGATGAGCTTCGCGAGGGAGGTCTTGCCGCCTCCGTTTGGCCCTGTAATTACCGTAAGCCTGCTGTCAAGCTTACAGGTTATGCCTTTTATAATAGGTTCTCCGCTTGGAAGCTGCCATTTTACGTCCTGAAATTCCAGCAAAGTAGTTACCCCTTTCATTTTTTATCATATTATCGTACCATATTAACGTGATTATGTCAAGAGGCGGCGGTCGGTATTGAATTTTTTTTCGTTTTGTGATAAAATATTATGAAAATGATATGCGGTTTATTTTTGAAAGGTAGGCATATAGGAATGAAGGTTTCTATTATTGATAACAGCTTGTGTGATTCATCGTTTGTAAGCGATGTGAAGCCTGAGGCAATCAAGGCTTATACGGACGCACTCCACGAGTTCGGGGTAAGCTATATCGAAATGACCACAGACAGCTTTATTATGATACCGCCTGCAAGCGATATGTCGAAGATAATACTTCGTATGACCTCGGTGCGTGACCTGCTGTATATAAATTCGTTCGATTTTGCCTATGTTGTCGTGCCTGCACAGCTGACCGACCTTATACCGAAAATCGAAAGGCCGGTTATATCGGAGCTTTGTCTGCACGGGTCGGACTATATGAGGGTCACGGATATGTTTGAAAAGAACTTTGAGCTTGACAAGGTTTCGATGATACGCTTTGTTGACGATTTCAGAAAAAGTCCGCAGGAAATGGCACGGATGCTGGCGGAATACCGCAGGAAATACTACCGTCCGATAGATATATGTCCGACAAACAAATACACGAACGCTGTCAGCGAGGCTATAGCGGCGGTGATAGCGAAAAGCGACAGCCTGACTATGAGATTCGGTGATTACGAACAATATGCGGAACTGCAGGATTACACTGTTTCGCTTGCCACGCTTTTCGGCGTAGCACCGTCACCGCAGATGATAATGGCACTTTATAAATGCGGCTGTCTTTATGCGATGATATACGGCAGGCAAGCAAAAAGCACGCTTGACGACCTGAGATCAAACCAGATTTCGCCGCATTATGTCACTAACGTTGACAAGCCGAAGCCCTTTCTGCCGAGCGAGCGGACAAAGACCTCGTCTTACGTTACTCCTCCCGAAACGAAAGAAAAAGAGGGCGGAGAGCTGCTTTACAGCAAGCTTAGAAGTATGATGCTTGACGCAGACAGCGCAGAGGAACTTGAACAGGAGATCGAGCAGTTCTGCACTCAGCTGTACAACAAGTATGGCGACAAGTCCGGACATTGAGCCGCTAAGATGGCAAAATGACTATATGTATAAAAAATCCATAAAAACACAGGCTATATAGTGCAATATGACGAAATGTTAAGCGGCTGAAAAAAATGCTTTTATTTTTACGGCAGATATGCTATAATAATTTTATACTGTGTCGGTATGTACCCGAATATCATTCCGACGCACTGTTTTATGAGATACAGAGCCTTAAAGGGCGTTTTATTATATCGAATTCTATATTTCAGCGAATCGAGGAAGTGTGACTTTTGGAAAAGTTTATTATAAAAGGCGGCACTCCGCTGAGAGGCGAAGTGCGGATAAGCGGAGCAAAAAATGCGGCGGTAGCTATAATTCCTGCGGCGATACTTGCAGAAGATAAGTGTATACTTGAAAATGTACCGTCAATCAGTGATGTTGATGTTGCTCTTGAGATACTCTCGAGCATGGGAGCGCAGATAAGAAGGCTGAGTAAGTCGAAGATAGAGGTGGATACGTCAAGAATCAAGGACGGAACGGTACCTTATGAACTTGCCCGCTCCACAAGAGGAAGCAGTTATTTTTTAGGTGCGCTGCTCGGCAGATTCAAGAAGGCAAGCGTGCCGCTACCTGGTGGGTGCGACCTTGGCAGCAGACCTATCGATCAGCATATCAAGTGCTTTGAGGCGCTTGGTGCAAAGACTGATATAAAGCACGGTATCGTTGACCTTTCGGCTGACAGGCTTATCGGTACGCAGATATATTTCGACAAGGTGACTGTCGGAGGAACGATAAATGCACTTCTTGCCTGTGCAAAGGCAGAGGGGCTGACTATAATTGAAAATGCCGCCAAGGAGCCTCATATAGTGGATCTTGCGAATTTCCTCAACTCTATGGGTGCGGATATTATGGGCGCAGGTACGGACGTTATAAAGGTGAAGGGCGTTTCACAGCTTCACGGCACAGAGTATTCGGTTATCCCCGACCAGATAGAAGCGGGAACGTTTATGGTGGCTGCGGCGGCTACCTGCGGTGATATTACGTTGAAGAACGTTATACCGAAGCACCTTGAGCCTATTACGGCAAAGCTGCGCAAGATAGGCGTTTATGTTGAGATAGAGGACGATACGGATAATGTAAGGGTAGTCGGCAGACCTCATTATGAGGGTACGGATATAAAGACTTCTCCGCATCCGGGATTCCCTACAGATATGCAGCCGCAGATGACAACGCTCCTGGCAATGTCGAACGGTACAAGCATGGTAACGGAGAGCATATTCGATACACGTTTCAAGTATGTTGACGAGCTTCGCAGAATGGGTGCGGATATTACCGTTGACAGCAGGGTAGCGGTAGTAAGAGGCGTGGATCATCTTACGGGCGCTCCGGTAAAGGCGAGCGACCTCAGGGCAGGTGCGGCACTTATCATTGCAGGTCTTGCGGCACAGGGTACTACGGAAATCGAAGATATTCACCATATTGAGCGTGGATATGAAAATATGGAAATAAAGCTGAGGGCACTTGGCGCTGATATAGTAAAGCGTTATTATCCCGATGACGAAAAGATGAGAAAGGCACTCTGATGGCAAAGGTTGTTCCTGTATGCTCTTCAAGCAAGGGCAACAGCGTTTTTGTCGGTGACAGCACATCGGGCGTACTTGTTGACGCAGGATGCAGTTTCAAGGCGCTGAGGGAAGGTCTGGCACTCTGCGGTATACCGTTTGAGGCGGTGAAGGCTGTGCTTGTGACGCACGAGCATATAGACCACACAAAAGCACTCGGACAGATAACGAAAAGAACGTCTGTTCCTGTGTACGCATCGGACGGCACTGCAAGAAAGCTGTTTTCTGACAAGCTGGTAGAGCAGACGGCGGTTATTCATCCGCTGTCGGAAATAAAGAGCGTACCTGTCGATATGGATATTGATTTTTTCCATACACCGCATGATGCTGCGGAAAGCGTAGGGTACACCCTGAAGTTTGGCGAGCATAAGGTCGCCTGCTGTACCGATTTAGGCTATGTTACCGATGAGGTGAAGGATAATCTGCTCGGAAGCGACACGGTATATATAGAGGCAAATTACGATCCTGTGCTGTTAAAGGGAAATCCGAAATATCCGCCGTATCTCAAAACGAGGATTTCGGGGGACCACGGACATCTTTCAAACGGCTGTTCGGCTGAGTTTTGTAGGGAGCTTGTCGCAAAAGGTGCAAGCCGTCTGATACTCGGTCACTTAAGTCAGGAGAACAATTCTCCGAAAATGGCGTATGAGGCTGTGGAGAAAACGCTGAAAACCGCAGGAATGTCATGCGGAGTTGATTTTACGCTTGATGTTGCGCCTGTTGTGACACAGGGAAAATACATAATTATCTGATGAATATGCACTGCATTTTCTGCTTGGTGGTAACTTTGCAGTTGTGCGGTGCTTTATTTTTTTATTGCGAAAGGAAAAACTATGGCAGTATATCTTATACTTATGGCACTCGTGCTTGTGCTTGCTTATCCGCTCATCGAGCATAAGCCGAATGTGGTGAAGAAGCTCTGTTATGTTATCGTGACATTCGGAGCAATGTATCTGATAAGCGTATTCAGATACGGACTGGGAAACGATTATTATTCGTATATCTATATTTTCTGGAATATCAAGAATGCACCCGGACTTTCGATATTCAACTACGGGTATGAACCGGGCTTTACGATCGTCACAAAGCTGATCTCGATGTTTACCGCAGATGTGAATATAATGTATGCGGTGTACGCACTGCTGATACTTATACCTACGGCGTATGCGATATTCCGTTACAGTGAAAATATATGGATGTCAACGATGATGTTCATATCGCTGACGTTCTTCTACTGCTCGCTGAGCTTTATCCGTCAGTCGATAGCGTTTGCTATCATACTCTGCGCTTACAGATTTATGAAGGAACGCAATCATTTCATGGTGCTGCTGTTTATTTTCTTGGCGTGTCTGTTCCACAGCACAGTAATAGTGCTGATACCGCTGTATCTGATTGCGGCGTTCATAAAGCCCACAAAGATAACCGTACCGATATATGCGATATTGACAGCGCTTGTATATCTGCTTTCGTGGCCGATATTGCGGCTTGCGGTTGTGCTTCTTCCGCAGTACAAGGGCTATCTTGAACTTAACTTTATCACGCAGGGCTATTCACCTGTTTATATTATAGTGCCTGCGATAATCACGGCACTTGCGCTTATCGCACATTTCACGGGATACGGAAAGGCATATCCGAAAGAGTCGGCACTGTTCACGAACTTTGCAATATTCAACTTCATAATATGGTTTATAGCGACAAAGCACTTTGTTATCGAGCGTTTCTCGATGTATCTGTACATTATGATGATAATGTTCATACCGTCAATAGCAAGGTACTATATGAACTGCGCAAAGGTTTATCTTGCACGCAGGAAAAATCCCGATGCTGTGGTTGAATTCGATAAAACGGTAGATGAGGTCATACGTTCCAAGCATCCCGAAAAATATGCCAAGAAGTATGCCGCCGAACCCAAAAAGGAAAAAGCAGTTTCACAGCCCGTACCCGAAAAGGCGGAGCCTGAACTGAGCGATATAGAAAAGGAAAAGCAGAGGATTTTAGCCGAAATCATGGCTGAGGACGGCGGCGACAGCAATATAGTGACAAAGCCGGTTGAAGCTGTGGAAAACAAAAAGCCCGAAAAGCAGAAGAATTATTCGTCTGTATTCGGAGAGCAGTTTAATGCTGACGAAAGATATATGCCGAAGAACAGGGTGTTCAAAAAGAGAAGGAACGGTTTTGTGAACTTCGTTACACGTCCTGTTACGATATTTGCGGCTTTCCTTGTTGTAGTGGTGGGCGCTAACCTGTGGTACAACTATTTCGGTCTTACGGTATCGAAGAAGGGTTTCCACGGAGTTATGCCGTACAAGAGCATTGCTCCGCAGTATACGGAGTTTGTGCTTTCAAAAGAAAGCAAGGACGAAAAGAACACTAACCTCAGGAGCGAGGATAATTTCCTTAACTATATGTACAGGCTGAAAGAGGGCGAGAATTTCACTGCCATAATCTCGGCAAGAGGAGATGTGACGGGCGGATATAACGACGGCGCTTTATCGGCTGTAAAGGATCTGGGGCTTGAAAAGCTGCTTACGGCTCAGAAAAACCAGCGTTATATTGCGATAATAGAAGGCGGCAAGGTTGTCCGTGAGGAGCTGTCGGATGACAGGATCGATACAGGCGTTATTGATGTGCTGGGCTATAAGACGCAGATAATCAGCGACGCAGATGAATCGATTGTCAAAATGGGCAGCAAGAACTACTCGCTCAACGAGCGTGGAATGAATATCGTGGTGCTTGACAACACAACGAGAAACATTGTTGACAAGGTACGTTTCAAGACGTATTACGTTATGCTGTCGGCAACAAGATAAGGGCGGTAACACTTATGAGAATGAGAAGAAAAAAATACCTTGATGAACGTCTTGACGCTTGCGGCAACGTGAATCTCGGCTGGCTTGTGGATTATGCCGCAGAGCAAAGAGGTGAAACACAGCAGAGAACGCTTGATGTGCGGGAGATATTCGGCAATGATAATCCTGTTCATCTTGAGGTAGGCTGCGGAAAGGGCGGCTTTGCGGTTGAAGCGGCAAGGCGTAACCCGGATATTAATTTTATTGCGGTGGAGATGGCAAGAAACGTAATAGTCAGCGCTATGGAGCTTGCGGTAAAGGAAAATCTGCCTAACCTGAAATTTCTTATGGGTAAAGCGGAATATCTTGAAAAATTCTTCCCCGAAAATTCGGTAGAACGCATTTATCTTAATTTCAGCTGTCCTTATCCTAAGGAAACATATAAAAAGCACCGTCTTACCCATCCTGTATTTCTTGAGATATATAAGCACATACTTATACCGGGCGGTGAGATACATCAGAAAACCGACAATATGAAGCTGTTCGAGTTTTCGATAGAGAATCTGTCGCAGTGCGGCTTCAAGCTGAAGAATGTCAGCCTTGATCTGCATAACAGCGGATTTGAAGGAAATATTGTGACGGAGTATGAAAAGAGATTTTCCGAGCAGGGATTTCCGATATATCGCCTTGAGGCAGTAAATCCGACAAAATAAGCTTTACTTTTCGTAAAAAATGGTATATACTGAGTATAAGCAAACGGGGTTTTACCCGGAAAGGATGTTTAGTATGAATAAAGCAATGATATTTTTCGGTATTGCGGCGGCTGTCGGTACGGGGTATATTTTAGCTAAGAAATATATAGATAAAAATCCTGAGGCTGTAGCGGCTATGAAGGAAAACTGCAGTGATAAGCTCCACAAGGCTTCGGTCTACTGCACGGGCGCAGTAAAGACAGGCAGTGAAAAGCTCACAAAGAGCGTAAACGAGATCGTATCGGCAGGCAGGGAAAAGAGCGCAGAGCTTATGAAGAAGGCGGCTACAACAGGTACGGCTTTCAAAAACGAGATAAACAATCTCAAGGATATGGTAGTGTCGATAAACAGCGGAGTTGATGTTGATATTTCCGATGTTGACGATGATGCGGACAAGAAGAGTTTTTCCTTTACCGAGGACGGAGTGGAGGATGAGATAATCGAATCTCCCGAAGAAGGCTCGGAGGCATTATAAAATCCGATAAAGCACAATGAAGTGTCACGGCGGTATTGCTGTGGCACTTTTGCTTTTATATTTTTTAATATGTTTTTAAGGAAGTGCGGATGATGAAAGATATAGAAATAAGGACGGCTACACCCTTTGACGCAGAGGGACTGCTCGGTATCTATTCTTATTATATTATAAATACGGCGGTAACGTATGAGATTGAGGTGCCGTCTGCAGAGGATTTCAGGCGGAGGATAGAAAAAACTCTGAAGAAATATCCTTACATAGTAGCTGAGCGTGACGGAAGGATAATTGGATATGCCTATGCCGGAGTGTTCAAGGACAGGGCGGCCTATGAGCGTTCTGCCGAAACGTCGATATATGTTGATGTGAATGAAAAGCGTCACGGTACGGGAACAGCGTTATATAGGAAACTTGAAAAACGGCTTGCGGATATGGGGGTAAGGAATGCGTATGCCTGCATAGCAAGCACAGATAAAGACGATGAGTATCTGAACCACGACAGCATCAGCTTCCACGAAAAGCAGGGGTATACGCTTGTTGGAAAGTTTCATAAATGTGCCGAAAAATTCGGCAGGGAGTATGATATGGTGTGGATGGAGAAGATTATAGGGTAGTGGGCGATGTGTTCACGGTATGCAAAACAGCCTTGCGGGTTTCGCAAGGCTGTAAGATTTTAGGGAAAGTCTTTTGTTTAATGTGCTTCTATTATATCGTTCAGCTATGACTACGATAGCAAGCTACCGATAGTTCTGTTTGTCGGATAGCACTTCTCGGGTTCGCTATTCGAGTGGGTACACTTGTCAATATTAACGAGGGAAAGAACCAAAGCAATCAGGAAAACATCTGCTAAACAATTACAATCCATACCATAGTTGGCTCGGTCAAGCCGAGTAAAAGAAGCTCACCTTTGGCAAGGAAAGCAATTTTAGTGCGAGGCGTGGCGGTGGATGTGCTTTTGAGAAGGCTGTGGGAATGGAGAGGTTTGGTGCAACGGGAGGGGCGAGCCCCTCGCCCTACGAAAAGGGCGTGTGATAGTGCGAATGTAAAAGCATATAAGTGCATATAGATGTTGGCATTAAGAAAAGTTAGTGGGGTAGTGCGGTTTTGGAAAGGGTTGGTGCGGGGCGAGAGATGGTGGCGTGACAATCCCTTCGTCTTGACGGCAGAAAAGTATGCAATATAAAAAAAGTGGGCATATCGCAAGTAAATGCAATAATGTTAAGGCTTGTGCCTTGCCGTCAAGCCACCTCCCTTTGACAAGGGAGGCAAGGACGTGGTGCTGAGCGAGGGATTATTGTCCTTTTGCAATGGTTGTGGGAATGTCAGTATTCGGTGCAACGGGAGGAGCGAGCAAGGCAAGGATGCCTGAAATGAACGTCCAAAGGCTTTGCACGGACGCAAAGCCAACAGAGCGTTCATAAAGAGGCAAAGATGCCTGAAATGAACGCCCAAAGGCTTTAAGCACGGATGCTTACAAGTGGTCGCAAAAAGTCGGTATGCAAGGATGCATAAAGTCAGCCACACTTAGTCGTTATGCAAGGATGCATAAAGACAGCCACACAAAGCCGTTGCATGATGCAACGGCGCAAATGGCTGTCGCTGCAGGACGCAGCGACACTGATGGCTGACGAGGCAGTGACGCACCGACCGCAAACGACCACGATTGCAATGGACGCAAAGCCAACTAAGCACACACAGACGCTCACCCTACGAAAAGCGAGAGGGATAGTGCGAGGCGAAGGATTGTATAGCAATCCCTCCGTCTTGACGGCAGAAAAGTTTAGTGAATAAAAAAGGCGGACGTGTTGCAAGTAAAACGCAACAAGACAACAGTTTATGCCTTGCCGTCAATCCACCTCCCTTTGACAAGGGAGGCAAGGACATGGTGTGGGGCAAGGGATTATTGTCCTTTTGCAATGGTTGTGGGGATGAAAAGGTTGGTGGGTGTAAAGCAATCCCTCCGTCTTGACGGCAGAAAAGTTTGATAAATTGAAAAGGCAGGTGTATCACAAGCAGAAAGCAACAAAGCAAAAGTTTGTGTCGTTCCGTCAAGCCACCTCCCTTTGACAAGGGAGGCAAGTTTAGTGCTAGGGATAGTGCGGAAAATCTCATTGATGGTGCGGATAGGGAGCAATCCCTCCGGTAGTCGCCCGAATTTTTTCGGGCGACAGCACCTCACCTTTG